>ENA-OPNV01000548-OPNV01000548.1-human-gut-metagenome-genome-assembly--contig:-NODE-548-length-22062-cov-4.335166_pt1 | contig 22062 bp, 20 predicted proteins | sample MGYA00241542_ERZ501781 | MGnify/ENA primary metagenome ERZ501781 (study PRJEB25962, sample SAMEA2042609) | human gut metagenome | biome: human gut; feature: human-associated habitat; material: faeces...
AAATTTTGCCGTTCCTATCCGGCACATGAGGTATGTCGGATAGGTCGGGCGGTTATTCGGGCAAGTCCACCTTGCCAACAAAAGAATAATAAATCTCAATGTCCTGTCTGCGGGTCTTGTTCTCGTCATAGCTGCACTCATGCACAACGATTTTCTCTACAAACTCCCGCAGCAGAGTAGGGGTAAGTTCTTCAAAGCTGGTATGCCGCCGGACAACATTCATAAACTTTTCTGCGTTCACGGTGGCTTCCTGTGCTTTGGAAAGCTCCGCTTGGATAGCGGCGGCTCTTTCTTTCAGTTCCCGTTGCTCTGCTTCATAGTCTGCCGACAGCTCTGTGAAACGCTCGTCTGATATGCGCCCGGTCACGCTGTCCTCATACAGCCGCTTGAAGATAGCGGATAACTCGGCTATGCGTTTCTCGGCGGCTTCCAGTTCCTTTTTCTTGGCGGCGTTCCTGCGCTTGCCCCCGTCCTCGTTCTGCTCAATCAAGAGCTTCATAAACCGGGCTTCATGCTTTGCCGCATAGCTGGTCACTTTCCGCAGATTGGAGAGTACACCAGCGGTCAAGAGGTCGGTGCGGATAAAGTGCGCCGTACAGTCATGGGTGCGTTTCTTGTAGTTGCCGCAGATATAACAGTCCTGCTTGCGCTTGTCCGTCTGGTATCGCTGCTGATACATGACGCTGCCGCAGTCTGCACAGAACAGTATGCCGGAGAACAAGCCCACTTCATCATAGCGGTTGGGGCGTTTGCGCTGCTTGCGAAGCTCCTGCACCCGTTCCCATGTTTGGGTGTCTATGATAGGCTCGTGGTGGTTCTCGAAAATCACTTGCTTTTCCGGGGGATTTTCTACACTGTGCTTGACTTTGTAAGAAAGTTTTTCTGTCTTGAAATTTACCAGACAGCCTGTGTATTCCCGGTTTTCAAGGATATGCACAACGGTATTGGTCGCCCACTTGCACTCATAGCCGGGGTGGTAGCGGCGGGTGCTGCCCGTCCTGCGGTATTCCAGCGTCCCCGGCGTGGGGATTTGCTGCTCTGTGAGCATACGGGCTATCTTGGTCGGACCATTCCCGGCAAGGCAGAGGTTGTATATCTGCTTGACTACGGGTGCAGCTTCCTCGTCAATAATGAAATTTTCGTCCTCGTCCATGAGGTAGCCATACACAGGCTTGCTTGTGATGGGCTTGCCACTCATGCCTTTTGAGCGTTTTACTGCTTTGATTTTCTTGCTCGTATCTCTCACCAGCCATTCGTTAAAGATATTCCGCAGCGGGGCAAAGTCATTGTCGCCCTGTGCGCTGTCCACTCCGTCATTGATAGCGATGAAGCGGACACCTTTCTGTGGGAAAATCATTTCTGTGTACATTCCCACCTGTAAGTAGTTTCGCCCTAACCTCGACATATCCTTGACGATAACTGTCCCGACTTTCCCTGCTTCAATGTCTGCAAGCATGGCTTGAAATCCGGGTCTTTGAAAGTTCGCACCGGAATAACCGTCGTCGGTGTACCAGCGCAGATTAGAAAATCCATTCTGTTTGGCATAGGTTTCCAAAATCCTCTTTTGGTTGGAAATGGAATTGCTCTCGCCTTGCAGCTCGTCCTCATGGGACAGTCTTGGGTAAAGGGCGGTAATGAGTTGCTGGGTGGTCTGTCTTAACATAAATTCCTCCGTTTCCGACAGCCAGCCCCACTATTCCGTACCTTGATTGTACCACATGGGGCGGCTGTCTGTATAGCGGCAAAAGCGTCAAATCTGCTTCTTTACGGTCGGTAAAAATGACGGTTTTTCAATCAGGCTTATCACAGGTCAAATATCCGGCGGCGGCTTCTGCTTCCAGCACTTTCATCATCTTGTCAGCGGCGGTGTCGGTCGCCCCCTCCTTGAAAAAGCCAGACACCACAAGGATTGTGTTGCCTATCCTCGTTTCGGTCACGCAGTCCGGGCGGCGGGCAGGGCGTTTGTTTCTCTGGGTGTCGGTCATAGGCAAATCTCCTTTCCGGCAAGCAGCCGTTTCAGCTGTTCCATTTTTCCCTGTGCGGCGGCTTTCCTCAAATTCTCCCCGGTAAAGCAGAGAGGGGAACACATTTCAAGCAGGCGGTCATAAATCCGGGCGTGGGCGGTGTCCTCCGGGTGCTGCAATTCCTCCAGCGTGAGGTTGGTCGTCACAATCAGCGGCTTCCTGCTCCGGTAGCGGCTGTCAATCACATTGTAGACCTGTTCCAGACCGTATTCTGTGCCACGCTCCATTCCAAAATCGTCAATGATGAGCAGGGGGAAGCTGCAAAGGCGGGAAATATATTCGTTCCTGCCCGCAAAGCTGGCGGCAAGGTCGTTTAATATTGCTGCAAAGTTTGTCATGCACACCGGGACTTCCTGCTCCATGAGGGCGTTTGCAATACACCCGGCAAAATAGCTTTTCCCAGTGCCTACCCTGCCCCACAAGAGCAGCCCGTAGTTCCCGTCCTTTATCTGCTCCCAGCGTGCCACATATCCGGCGGCGTTCTTCATCTGCGGGCAGCTTCCGTTATCGTTGGCAAATGTCCAGTCCTGCATGGTCTTGTCTGTAAAGCCCTGCCGTTTCAGCCGTTCCACCGTTTCAAGGTGGCTGCGCCGCTTCTCGGCGGCTTCCCGTTCCTTACGGGCTGCCCGCTGGCAGTCGCACTCTGACGGGTGGCGGTCACGCCCGAAAAAGGTCTTGCCCTCCGGGAAATAGGCTTCTTTGGGTTTCCGGCATTTGCCGCAGTATAAAAGCCCGTCCTCCCCGGTGTAATCCTCCGGCTCGGCTGTGGTGTCGGTCATAGGCAGTATGGTGTTGTGGATTGTATCGGTCATAGGCTTTCTCCCTCCTTGAATGAATAGTCCGGTATGCCTTTCTTTGGCTTCTCTTTGGCAGCGTCCTCCTGCGCCCACTTGTAAATGGTGGCTGCATGGCTCTGGTACTGCTTCCCGGTGGAAGCGATGTGGCAGGAAAGGCGGTCAAGGTAATACTCCCACTTGCCGGGGAAGTCCTGTTCCAGCTCCAAAAGTTCTGTGTCAGAAAGAAATACATTTTTATATCTGCCATAAGCGGCGGGGGGCTGCCCCTCACTCGCTCCTTTTGTTTGGCTCTCTATTAGGTTGTTTATATTAGTTTGGTTAGGGGACGGTTTTCCGACCGTCATAAGGTCAGTTTTCCGGCTGTCAGTTGGTCGGTTTCCCGCCCTTATGAGGGGCGGTTTTCCGTCCGTCAGTTGGTCGGAAAACTGTACCACTGGGATAGGCGGCACTTTCACATACAGACGGTTGGCGGCAGAAAAGCCCGTCCGTCTGCGTTCCAGCAGCCCGGCAGCGTCCAGTTCGTTCAGTGCGCCCTTTATGGTGGTGCAGCCTTTATCCAGCATTTCCGCTATCTCTGCTATGGGGTAGACAATGTATGTCCGTCCCTCGCTGTCCTGCCAGCCGTTCTTCTGCGAAAGGGTGGAACGGTCTAACAGCAGCGCATATAACTCTCTTGCGGTGTGGGATAGGTCTGTTTCCAGCAGGAAACGGGGGTAAGGCAGGTAAGCGGGCAGCTCCGTTCCTGCGGTCATATAATCAGCGATAGGGTTCACCTCCTTGTGGTGTCTGTCTGTGGGTTCTGTTACGCTTTTAGGGGGCGTTTTTAAGGGAAAAGGATAAATGTATCACGCACCCTTTGACACCCTCCAAAAAAGCCTTGATTTATGCGGGTTTGAAATGCCCTAAAGCGTGACATTTCTCCCTTTGTTTCCGCTTCCGTTTGGCGGCGTTTATCCGCTTCATGCGTCCGGCGCAGTCCGGGCAGTATTTCCCCCGGTTGGATTTTGGGAAGAAGAACGCCCCGCAGACAGCGCAGCGTTTCCGGCTTCCCCGGCGCAAGAGGGCGGCTTCCAGTGCTTCATCAAGGGGCAGGACAGCGGCGGTAAACCAGCGGCAGAGCAGCGAATAGCTGATACTCTGTACACACACGCAAGGCTCACTGTCCTCCAACAGCAGGCAGTTCCCGCTGTCATAGTTGCAGCACTCATGCACAAGGCGGCGGGCTTTCTCGCCCTCCTGCAAGTCGAAGCTTACAAGGTCACCGAAAACCTTGTCATATGAAACAGCCTTGCCGTTGACCTTTATTTTCAGACCCTCCTGATATGGTATCTGAAGCACACATTTCTGTCCTGCCTTTGCGTTCACGCTTCCTGAAAGCTTGCCGTCACTGTCTGTAAGACCGGCGGTCTGTGCCTGCTCAAGTGCCTTTTCAAGAACATTGTGGTGAAGCCCGAAAACGCCATAGGAACGGCAGCTTGTGATGTCTTTCTTCAAGGTCACACGCACGTTGACGTGTTCATTTTCAAATTCCCCAAGCTTCAAAAGCCCGTTGCTCGATTGTGACGGATAATCCATCTGCTTTACCTGACCGTTCACTGTTACCATGAAGCTTCCGTTTATATCCTCGCTGAGGCTGTTTGAAAGCTTGTCGAAGCAGTCAAAATAAAGTGTCTGCTTGTCTGTCACATCTATGCTGTAGTCCATGTAGGCTACATCGCCTGTGGTGTTGAGGGTGTAGTTCGGCTTAAAGTTACTGTCGTCCTGCACACCATAGATCGTGGTGTATTCGTAGTCTGTGATAAGCTCGTCACCGTTGCCGCCGAAAAGCTGTTCAAAAAGCTTTTTCTGAACGTCGCTTCTTGTGCCTGTGGAAAGCTCCTCACTGCCGCTCAGGTCAGCGTCGGTCACAATGCCAAGGGGGAGATAGTATTCTGTCGGCACTATTTCGTAGGTATCGTTTGAATATACAGCGTCAGCCGAGCCTGTACTTTTTTCAATAAGATATTTTACTGACAGCAAAGCGTCAGTAAGCTCCGTTCCGCCATATGAGCCTACTTCCATCCAGTAGGAGGAGTAACCAAGCTGCTTCATCATATACATATAATCACGGCTTGTGAGGGAGGTGTAGTGGCTCAGGGAATTGTAGCCCATTGAGCCGACCAGATTGACCTCGAAAAGCTTGCTTGCGGTCTTTACTCTGTAAAAGCCCTCTGTTTCGTCAAGCCTGTCTGAAAGATCCATTATCTTCTGATGATTAGCCGCACGGAGAGTATTGTTCATGCTTGGGGATACCATATAAATGTTCACGTTTGCGTATGACTCAGCCGCAACGAACATTGCGAGGAAGACAGCAAATATCTTCTTTGATATCCAGCCCTTTTTGTGCAGCAGAACGATAACAGTATAGAAAGCCGCCGCCACAATGAAAAATTCAAGGCAAAGTTCAAAGGCGGTGCTGTCCTGCCAAAGGCTTTTAGTGTATTTTGACATTCCGTCACGATTGTTCTCAACAAAGCCCTCAGAGAAGTTGTAAAAGCCGTAGATAAGTGCCGCAAGTATCAGGAAAATAACAAAGTGGTCGCAGTTTTTCTTTCCTTTTGCCACTGCGTTTTCCGATGACAGAAAATATCCTGCGCAGATAAGTGCAAAGAATATGGTAATGAAAGCGTATCTGCATGGGAACGACATATAGCTTCCCGTGTGCCACATAAGGTTCGCAGGCTCTATTAAAATAGGTACGAGCATCAAAAAGAGCATTATAAGGTCGGTGTTCAAACGCTTGCTCCTCTTTTTGCCGTCAAGAAGAAATACCGCAACTATCACTATGACCGAAGCCGTTGACAACAGCAGGCAGAAGGTCGTGTAGTAGTTTGTGATGAATGAAGAAGTCTCAAGCTGTTCGATAACTGATTTAGAACGTCCGCTTGACAAAAACTGCAGGAAGCATGGCATCCATACCACCGCCGAAAGCAATGCACCAAGGAGCGAGCCTATAACAAATCTGCATGGAACGTCCCTGTATTTTTCTTCCTTGCGGTAACGCCAGCAGCAAAGCGCCATGAAAAGCAGTATGAAAACAACTATCATGTAGCTGATGTAGTAGTTCACTATCATCATAAGGGTGAGCATGACAGTGTATGGGATAATGCGCTTTTTCTCGAAAAGCTCCCTGAATGCCACCATAAGGAGAGGGAAAAGATACATCATGTCGAGCCATATGTTGTTCTGATAATATAACATTCCATAGCCGCAGAATGCGTATATGACGCTGAGTACAGCACTGATATAAGGGTCGAGCTTTTTCTGACAGGAGCGGAAATATATCTGCGCCGTGACAGCCGCCGTCATCATTTTAAGCACTGTGAGAATGTTCACAAGGTAGATGATGTCAGCCTTGTCAACAAAAAGCACAAGCAAGGTGTAGGGGCTTGCGATAAAGAAGAAGAAAACGCCCCACAGGTCCATTCCTCCTGCGTTGTGGAAGTTAAGGAACATTCCGTCCTTGCCTGTGAAAATATCCTTGAAGTCGGTGAGCAGAGGTATCACCTGCTGTGACATATCGCACCATGATACAGTGCCGTCACCGAAAGGGTAAAGCCCATGCCGATAAAAAGCAAATCCCATTATGAGCAATACAGCCAGAGGCGGGATGATAAAAGGCAGAGCTTTTTTCAACTTATCCATTTTGTTCAGTCCTCCATACATAACATAGTTTTTATATTTTTCTTTAAAAAACATTATAATTATACTCCATTAAGAGTCAAAAATCAATATTAAATAAGCCAACTTTAGGCTTCGTATGATGAAAATTATGTGAAAAACATGGTCTGATGTTGATTTTTTTGCAGTGAGGTGCTATAATAGGCTAGTGAAAAGGCAGAAGTGCCATTAATAATGATCGAAAGGACGATAAAAATGAAACTTAAAAAGCTATTCAGAGCATTGGCTCTTTGCACAGCAGGCGTGCTTGCCTGCGCAGTTCTTACAGCCTGCGGAGATAAGGGTGACAGCTCATCACAGACCTCTGCGGCTGACACTGACAAGAAGTTCGTTATCACGCTTTATGCCAATGACGCACCTATCACCTGCGAGAATTTCGAGAAGCTGGTAAAGAAAAAGTTCTATGACGGACTTACTTTCCATAGAGTTGTAGACGGCTTTATGGCACAGGGCGGTGACCCTAACGGTGACGGCACAGGCGGAAGCAAGGAAACTATCAAGGGCGAGTTCTCAGCAAATGGCGTTGAAAACGGCCTGAGCCATACAAGAGGCGTTGTTTCAATGGCAAGAGCAAGCGATATGGACAGTGCTTCAAGCCAGTTCTTTATCTGCTACAGCGATAAGGATACTTTCCTTGACGGTCAGTATGCGGCTTTCGGCATGGTAACAGAGGGCATGGACGTTGTTGATGACTTTCTTAAAGTTGAGAGAATAACAGGTTCAGACAACGAACAGTCAAAGCCTGTTACGCCTATCACTATCGTAAAGGCTGAAATGATAGATGATGACGCAGACGGCAACCACAGAGTTCAGTTCACAATGAATTTCTAAGCTGATTTTCACAAAGAGGTGTCCCCATTGGGTGGATACCTTTTTTGTTTACTAAAATGGTTTGGCAAAACAAAAAATTCATAATTTATATATCAAATCACTGATAAAAGCTATTGCAAAAAGCCGTGTGTTCAGTTATAATATATGATATAGGTTTATGCACAGTCGGTATCGTAGGGCTGTCGCTATCAATTTTTGAAAGGAATGTATGTTATGAAGAAATTTGCAGCAGGACTTATTGCAGTGGCAATGAGCGTTACAATGCTTGCAGGCTGCGGAGTGCCTGCTAATACAGTTCACAGCGTTGACGATCTGGAGGGCAAGACTATCGGTGTTCAGCTTGGAACAACAGGCGACATCTACGCTGAGGACGTTAAGGACGCTAAGGTAGAAAAATACAACAAGGGCGCTGACGCTGTTCAGGCTCTGAAGCAGGGCAAGATAGACGCTGTTATAATCGACGCTGAGCCTGCTAAGGTATTCGTTGAGAAGAATGACGATCTTGAAATACTTGACGAGCCTTTTGCTGAGGAAGAATACGCTATCGCTATGAAGCTTGACAACACTGAGCTTCAGACAGCTGTCAACGGTGCGCTCAAGGAGCTTAAGGCTGACGGAACACTTGACGCTATCAAGGCAAACTACGTTGGCGAGAACGCTGGCAAGAACCCATACAAGTCCCCTGATAATGTTAGCAGAGATAAGGGTACGCTTGTAATGGCAACAAACGCTGAGTTCCCTCCATACGAGAGCAAAGAGAACGATAAGGTTGTTGGTATCGACGCTGATATGATGCAGGCAGTTTGCGACAAGCTTGGTTATGAGCTTAAGATAGACGATATGGCATTTGATTCTATCATCTCAGCCGTTCAGTCAGGCAAGGCAGACGTTGGCGTTGCAGGTATGACAGTTACACCTGACAGAGAGAAAAACGTTCTTTTCTCTGACACTTACACATCATCAAGTCAGGTAATAATCGTAAGAAAGAAATAATTTTTCACACTTCGGCTGTCGTAGAGCGGCAGCCGGAATTATTTTGATAAAGAACAGGAAGTGCTGAATTGAACAAATTGATCGACGATTTCCAGCAAAATTTTTTGGACGAGAGCCGTTGGCATTATCTTACCAATGGTCTTAAAACAACACTTATCATAACCTTCTTTGCGGTCATACTTGGCTTTGTGTTGGGATTTCTTGTGGCTATAGTCCGCTCTACTCATGATAAGACAGGCAAAATGAAGATACTCAACGCCCTTTGCAGAGTGTATCTTACAGTGATAAGAGGAACTCCTATGGTAGTTCAGCTCCTTATAACTTATTTTGTTATTTTTGGTAGTGTGAACATAGACAAGACTCTTGTGGCTGTGCTTGCATTCGGCGTGAACTCAGGCGCATATGTGGCTGAGATAGTCCGTTCAGGTATCATGTCAGTTGACAACGGTCAGTTTGAAGCAGGAAGAAGCCTTGGCCTTAGCTATCGTCAGACAATGATATCAATAGTTCTTCCGCAGGCTTTTAAAACTGTTCTGCCTGCCCTTGCAAACGAGTGCATAGTTTTGCTTAAAGAAACCTCTGTTGCAGGATATATCGCAATTCAGGACCTTACAAAGGGCGGAGATATAATCCGTTCTCAGACGTTCTCGGCATTCATGCCGCTTATAACAGTTGCACTTATTTACCTTATAATGGTAGTTGTGCTTACTCATCTGGTAGGAAAGCTTGAAAGGAGGCTGTCGCAAAGTGATAGACGTTAAACATCTCAGCAAGTCTTTCGGCGAGGTCGAAGTGCTGAAAGATATAAACGAAACTATCGAAAAGGGCGAAAAGGTCGTTATCGTTGGTCCGTCAGGCTCAGGAAAATCCACCTTTCTCCGCTGTCTTAACCTTATGGAAAAGCCGACCTCAGGTGATATCTTCTTCGAGGGCGAGAACATCACTCAGGCGAACGAGCATGAAATGAACAAGCTCAGACAGAGAATGGGCATGGTTTTTCAGCATTTCAACCTCTTCCCACATCTTACAATAAAAAAGAATATCACTCTTGCCCCTGTGAAGCTTGGCCTTATGACAGCCGATGAAGCAGACAAAAAGGCGGAGGAGCTTTTGGAAAGAGTTGGTCTGCCTGATAAGGCTGACGAGTATCCTTCAAGGCTCTCAGGCGGTCAGAAACAGAGAATAGCGATCGCACGTTCACTGGCGATGAACCCTGAAGTAATGCTCTTTGACGAACCTACTTCTGCACTTGACCCTGAAATGGTAGGCGAGGTGCTGGAGCTTATGAAACAGCTTGCAAACGACGGAATGACAATGGTTGTCGTTACCCACGAAATGGGCTTTGCAAGGGAAGTTGCTTCGAGAGTTCTGTTTATGGCAGACGGAAAAATACTCGAGCAGAACAAGCCGTCAGAGTTCTTTGCACACCCTGAAAATCAGCGTTTGAAAGATTTTCTCTCAAAAATTATATAGAAGCCAACACCGCACAAGGGGCGCCTATCGTCTTTGTGCGGTGTTTTTTTGTTTGCAAATGTCTAAAATGCTTGACATTATGGGCGTTATGGTCTATTATTATTTTATACGACTTTATTTTAATAGGAGATACATAAATGAGTTTAAAAAACGCTTTCACCATTATTTTCGGCAAGCTTATGGTTAAAACACTGCACCTGCTTGGCAGGGACGCAGGCAACTTTCCCGGGCTTGTGCTGTGGACTATAAATAAAGACTGCCTTAAGGCTTTCAAGGTGGATTGCCCTATCGTCGCCGTCACAGGCACCAACGGCAAGACCTCTGTTACAAACTATCTCAGCCACATTTTTGCAAGCGGTGGAAAGAAGATAATCACAAACCCGGAGGGCAACAATCTTGATACGGGAATATGCTCACTTTTGCTCAATCACTGCGATATGAGGGGCAGAGTCCACGCCGATTATCTTGTGCTTGAAACTGACGAGTCACACGTTCCTGTGGTCTATTCAAAGCTCAATTTGCAGACCCTTGTTCTGCTGAATTTCTTCCGTGACCAGCTTGACAGAAACGGCGAGGTGGAAACACTCATACTCAAGGTGAAAAAGTTCCTTGAAACATTTGAGGGCAACGTTGTTCTCAATGCCGATGACCCAAACGTGGCAAGACTTGGACTTGCTAACCCTAATAACAAGAATATCCACTATTTCAGCGTTGACAGATATCAGGGCGCAACGGATAAGCCTTATGAGGTGGGCGAGGGCAAGTTCTGTCCTTTCTGCGATACTGAGCTTGTCTATGACTATTATCAGTATTCACATATCGGCAAGTTCCATTGTCCAAAGTGTGGTTTCGGCAATATCGAGCCTGAGGTGGAGATAAAGAACGTTGACCTTACCGTTCCGTCCTTTGAAGCAGACGGGGAAACATATAAGACCGCTCATAACAGTATCTATTATATGTATAACATGGCGGCTGTCTATACCGCCGCAAAGCTCTATAATTTTGATAAGGCTATATTGCATGACACTTTCGAGCATTTCGAGGTGAATAACGGCAGACTTGAACGCTTTGAGGTAGACGGCTCAAGCCTTCTTGTGAACCTTGCCAAAAACCCTGTTGGCGCAAATATGACCCTGCGTGTGATGAACGAGCAGGCAGGCTCAAAGGAACTGCTTTTTGTCCTTAACGATAACCTTGCAGACGGCCATGACGTTTCATGGATATGGGATATAAACTTCTCCGTGTTCAATAATGTTGACAGAGTTGTGACTTCAGGCACGAGAGCATATGATATCGCCATAAGAATAAAATGCTCAGGCTATGACCCTGACAAGATATTCGTTTATCCTGATCTTGACGAAGCAACAGCGTCACTCTTCTCCACAAAGGGGGATAAGTTTGCCATAGCCAATTATACTGCTATTCAGCCGACAAGAGCCGCAATAAAAAGATACAAGAGCCTGAAAGAAAACGGGGAGGAAAAGTAAAATGGAAAAGCTGAAAATTCTTCATATGTACCCTAATATGCTTGACCTCTACGGCGACAGCGGCAACGTTGAAGTGCTTTCATACCGCTGCAAAATGCGTGGCATAGAGCTGGAAGTTTCAAAGCATCTTATTGGTGACAAGGAAACTGATTTCACCCAGTATGATATCATCTATCTTGGCGGCGGTGCTGACTTTGAACAGCAGATACTTGCAGATGACCTCGTTTCCTGCAAGGACAGTATCATGGAAGCTTATAAGGCAGGAACATTTTTCCTGATGATATGCGGCGGCTATCAGCTCATGGGTCAGTATTATAAGGACTCAAACGGTGAGAAAGTGCCTGGACTGGGGCTTTTTGATTACTATACTGTGGCGTCTACCGATAAAAGATGCAGATGTATCGGTAATATCGTTATAGAAGCTCAGCTTGACGGAGAAAAATACAAGGTCATAGGCTTTGAAAACCACGGCGGACAGACCACCAACGTCAAGTCCCCATTCGGAAAAGTCCTTTCAGGCAACGGCAACGAGTTTGAAAGCAGTACCGAGGGCTATATGGAAAAAAGCGTTATCGCAACCTATCTCCATGGTCCGCTCCTGTCTAAAAATCCAAAGGTCAGCGACTATGTTATTTCATATTGCATGAGCCGTAAGCTTGGCGAAAAGTATATCCCCGCACCTATAAACGATAAGCTTGAAGAAGATTGCCGCAAACAGCTTTTTGAGAGGCTTGGTGTGTAAAAATGTTTTCACTGTTCAAAAAGAAGCAGGCTCAGAGCGAGCCGCCTCTTAAAAAGAAAATAAAGGATATGAAGTGCAGAAAAATAAACTACGTCGACGAGGGCTTTGATACCCTCGCATCGGAAATGTCTGCCGACCCGAAAGCTATTCTCAGGCTCAAGCCTGTGAACTATTATGCCATAAAAAATAAATATATCATGGGAAAAGTTTATACGTCTGAGGATCATCAGGAGAATTATGTGCAGTTTTTCAGATATGAGTATGACCACGAGTGCGGAAAAACTGATATCTACCCCCTTTCTGCGGAGCTTATGTCAAAGGCTCTTGCAAAGGTGGGCATAATAATAGACCTGAAAGCCCTTGCCAAAGACCAGTGAGGAAACGAAAATGGCTTCAAAACTTGACGAATTTGATATGAAAGCCCCTGTGGCTGACCTGCTTTATCCCTCTGTGGAAAAGCACAACGCAATGAAAAAAAGAGCTGCCGCCCTTGAAAAGCTCCCCAGAGCGTTTGTTGACAATCTGGAGCTTGAAAAGGTGGCTGATTTTATCACGCCCCATTACCAGTATCGTGTAATGAGGCTTTTTTGTGAGGTTTGCGACGATGAGGAGGTAATAAACTACCGCCTTGATATCCTTGATGATTTCATAAGGCTTCCGTCATTGTCTGCCACCATACGCAAGGTGATAAACGTCATGGTGGAAAATGACAGAAAGAACATCTATAATCTTACTACTCCCGACAGCTTTTCACAGCTTGATGATGCCATAAGCGGCTTTGACGCTTACATACAGTGCATGGAGATAATGCACGATTTTTATGGAAAAATGAAAGATAAGATACGCTCAGAGGGCGTAAAAAAGCTTTTTGCGTTCTTTGAGGAGCATTACGATGACAAGCATTATATATCCCTGAAGGGTGAGATAGAGAAGCTTAAAAAGGCACTCTATGACCGCATACGAAGCGTTACAGTCGCTATAAACCTCGATGAAAGGCTAGTTCCTGTTTCAGCAGGCATTATAGAGCTTTCAAAAGAGCGTTACGATATAAAGCCGTCCCTTGTTGACAGGATACTTTACCATGGGGCAAAGTTCAACGATAAGACTGTTGTGAAAAATCTCAGAAAAAAGTATAATGACAGCGAGGTGTCTGACGATAAGCTTATCAATACTGTGGATAAGACCCTTTTTGACGAGCTTAGCGATCTTACTGATACTTTTGTGAAAATGATAGACAAGGTGCTTGCTGAGTATCAGAAAGCAGGCATTGCCGATATGCGCTATATAGACTATCAGCTTGAATATTACATGGGCGCAGTGGCTATGATAGAAGCCTGCGAAGATCAGGGGCTTAAAATGTGCCGTCCGAAAATTCTTCCTGCAGGTGAGAGAAAAGCCGTCATAAAGGATATCTTTGACCCTGTTTATTTCCGTGAAGCCAGAATATATAATCTTGACCACAAGGAGAAAAAATCCGTTGTCACAAACGATATCACCATGGGAGGTGACAGCGAGGGCTTTTATGTGCTTACGGGCGCAAACAATGGCGGAAAAACCACATTTCTCCGTGCGGTCGGTCTGTGTCAGATAATGGCGCAGACAGGGCTTTATGTGCCTGCTTCATACTGTGAAATATCCCTTGTGGACTATATCTACACTCAGTTCCCGCAGGAAGAAAAAACAGGCATCGACACAAGCCGTTTCACCACAGAGATAAAAGAGTTCCGTGAAATAAGCGACACTATCACAGCAAACAGCCTGCTTCTTATGAACGAGTCTATCCAAAGCACAACCCCAAGGGAGTGCGTTGAGGTCGCCTGCGAGCTTTTGAGGATATTCTGCAAAATGGGCGTAAGAGGAGTTTTTGCAACACATCTTGTGGATATCGCATACAAGACCGTGGAGCTTAATAAAGACAGTACGCTCAGAACAAAGCTTGCAAGCATTGTTGCCGACGCAGATGATGAAACAGGAGAGCGAAAGTATAAGATAGTCCGTGGAATGCCCCGTGACAACAGCTTCGCTCAGACTATCCTTAAACAATACGGCATAGATATGGAAACGATAGAAAAGCGTATAAGAGAGAATAAAGTCTGACTATTACAAAATTGTAACCATACTTGAAAATTTCTTTGATGTGTGATATACTGAAACATACAACTATGAAGACAGGAGATAAAACCATGAAAAAGACACATAGAACATTGAGCCTTTTTACAGTCGCTGCAATGTGCACCGCACTTCTCTGCTCATGCGGAGAGGTGCCTGACAGTTCACAGACTGACAGCAGCTCAAAGGCAGCCACAACTACAACAGCCGACACAACGTCTGATACAACCACCACAGGGGAGGCGAGCAGTACAGCTTCTGCCACTTCTGCACCTGACAGCAGTGTTTCAGACAGCTCATCAGCGGTAACGGACGATACAAAGACGAACGGTATCACACCTGCTATGTGGAAAGTGACTTCACCTGAGGGCAACACAATGGTGATGCTCGGCTCTTTCCATGCGCTGAAAGACGAGTGCTATCGCTCCCTGAGGCAGTAACGAATGCGTACAACAATGCTGATATACTTGCGGTGGAGTGCGATATAACCTCCACAAGCGAGGACGGCGAGTATATGAAAAATCTTATGAAGCAAATGCTTTATAATGATAACACAAAGCTCAGCCAGCATATTTCCGAGGAAGCATATTCAGCACTGCAAACATATCTCGGCTATTGGGGCATGGATATCTCCGCTCTGGAGGTCTACAGACCATGGGCTGTTTCAAGCACTCTTGATACCCTGCTTATTCAGGATTCAGACTTTGACACGGAAAAGGGTCTTGATAACTTCCTTCTTACCACTGCCCACGCAGACGGCAAGGAGATATACGAAGTTGAGTCGGTGGATTTCCAGTTGAATATGCTCATAAACTTCTCTGACGATATCTATGACCTTATGTTCAGAAGCTACGAGGGTGAAACCAAGGAGAGCCAAAAGCAGGCTCTTGAAGACCTCTATACCGCATGGAAGTCGGGAGATATCGAAACCTTCCTTGAGGAAGATAACGAGGAGGAGCTTGCAGGCTATACCGAGGAGGACAAAAAGATCGCCGAGGATTATAATAACCAAATGCTCTATGACAGAAACAAGAACATGGCAAAAGCTGCCGAGGATCTTATGTCTCAGGGCAAGAACGTGTTCTATGTTGTTGGTGCGGCACACTATGCAGGCGAGGGAGGAATAATCGACCTGCTTGAAAAAGACGGCTACACAGCCGAGCGTGTGCAGTATTGATGGATTTATAGATTTGTATAGGGGAAAGGGGTAAAAAAATGCCACATTCATCAGGGGGAGGCTCTCACAGCGGAGGGTCACACAGCGGCTCAGGCTTTTCCAGCTCTTCATCAAGCTCGGGAGGGTCCAGTGCTAAACACATAAAGCACACAAGCTTTCCTGGGGCAAGAAGATACGTATACTATGAGAACTATCGTCCTGTCTATGTCTATGCTGACTATGATATCCGCAAGGGGACCGCTTCAGGTAAGTTTTTCAGTATACTTGGCAGTGCTGTCAGCCTGCTCTTTGGTATCATGCTTCTTGCCATGTGCTATGATAAGCCACAAAAAATGGATACAAGTCCTTCTTATAGCTGTGAGATAAAGGATACGGCAGGGGTCATTGATGATATGGACAAGGTGCAGAATGCAATTGTTGATTTCTATGACGAAACCGGTATACCCGTGGAGATAATGACAGTGAACAACGAGGATTGGCAGGGAAGCTATTCAAAGCTAGAGGACTTTGCCTATGATATGTATGTGACGGAATTTGACGACGAGGAGCATTGGCTGGTGGTTTATTCTGAACCTACATCTCCCGACCCTGATTTTAACGATTGGTACTGGGAGGGTATGCAGGGCGATGATACCGACAATATCATAACTGTAGATGTAGCAGACGATTTCAAAGATCTTATGCAGAAATATCTTACCGCCAACAGCCGTTATGATGTCAGCTCTGCTATAGCAGCGGCTTTTGATGAAACTACGCCAAACGTTATGGACGGTCATGTAGAGTGGCTGTTCGTGATATGGGGACTTCTCCTGTCAGGTATCGGGGCTTATGAGATATATCAGACGCTTATCACGAATAAAAAGGCTTACCGAAGCGCAGTGAAATGTGCAAATGATGCAAAAGAGGACACCTGCGAATACTGCGGAAATGTCTATGTTATCGGCACTTGTCATGAGTGCCCACACTGCGGAGCGCCGCTCAGACCACATAACGTGGAAACAGAACAGCCTGTCGCAGATGCTGCAAAAAAATAGGAAGGGGGTAAATAATAAATGCCACATTCATCGGGAGGCGGCTCTCACGGAGGAGGATCACACGGAGGCTCGCATCACAGCAGCCATTCGCATGGAGGCTCAGGAAGAAGCTCACGCCACGTAAGAAGCACCTATTTTCCGGACGCAAGAAGATATGTATATTATGATCATCACAGACCTGTCTATGTCTATGCAGATTATGACATAACCGAAAAAAGAAGTCCTTTGAGATTTCTTATGCTGCTTTTCTATCTGCCGTTTATTTTATTCACATTTTCTATGTTTGCCGAGGCTTATCATCACCCTCATAAGCTTCCCCAAAATTATGATTATAAAATAGTTGTGGAGGATAAAGCAAATGTCCTTGGCAACACCGCAGAGCTTAGGAACTCGCTGGTGGCATTTTATAACCGCACCGGTATCTCACCTGCGGTCATAACAGTGGAAAATTCCGATTGGCAGGGAAATTATTCAGATCTTGAAAATTATGCCTATGATCTGTATGTGAACCACTTTGCGGACGAGAGCCATTGGCTCATAGTTTACTCTACCCCTGACGGCTATTCTTCCTCTGACGGCTTTGAGGATTGGTATTGGGAGGGTATGCAGGGCAATGATACAGATGATGTTCTGACAAAATCTGTAACGAACAGCTTCAATGACGAGCTGCAGAATAATCTCACGGCGAGAACACGCTATACAGTGTCCTCGGCTATCAGCACATCATTTGACGACCTGACGCCTACCGTAATGAAGAGTAAAGTGAATTGGACTATACTATTTACTTCGATCGCCATTCTGGCATTTGTGTGTCTGCACGCCTGCCTTATGATAGGTATAAATCCAAAGGCGAGAAAATATGCCAAAGCAAAGCCGTGTTCTGACGCAGCTCAGGAAAAAGCCTGCGAATATTGCGGCTATACCTATGTCGTAGACACCTGTACAGAATGTCCTCATTGCGGAGCGCCTATCCCACCAGAGGATCAGCCTGGGGCACGATTTACTTGATAAAAAAATCACCGCCTGAGAAGCTATTTCTCTCAGGCGGTTTTGTTTGTCATTTTTAGCCGTACATTTCAGTCTGCTCAGCGTAGCTGTAGATTATCTCGGAGTCAGGGTCAATGGCAACTCCCTTTGCGTGGAAAAGCTCTGTTATGGTAACGAACTCGTAGCCCTGTTCTTTGAGCGCAGGGATTATCTTATCAAGGGCTTCAACTGTCTGAACGTTTCCGTTCATATCGTGAAGCAGGATAATGCCACCGTCCCTGGCCTGTGCAAGCACCTTTTCAACACGCTCCTCAACGCCTATGGCATTGTTATAGTCCTCTGCACCGTATCCGCATATAAACGGCATATCTATAACGTCAAACATTGTCTGGTTCACCGCAATATATGGCGGACGGAAAAACTGTGGACGTTCGCCAACAGCCTCTTCCACCTTGTCAGAGGTAAAGTCTATCTCGGCCTTTATTTCCTCTGCGGTCATTTTGGTCATGTCAGGGTGGCTCTGAGAGTGGTTTTCAATGTCACAGCCCATGTTGTAAGCACGCTTCATGACCTCTGCACTCTCGTCTGTGATGTTGTTTCCGATAACGAAAAACGAAGCCACAATGCCGTGTTCTTCAAGCTTGTCAAGCACAAGGGGAGTTGTGTCAGTGTTAGGGCCGTCATCAAAAGTGAGGGCTATCACTTTTCCGTAGTCAGACTTGTCACGAAGCTGTCTGCGCTTATTCTGTGAACTGCTGTCCTCAGCCTTTGAGCTTTCTTTTTCCAGACTGCTGTTTTCGCCAGTCCCACAGCCCACTCCCATAGCAAGGCTGAAAGCCACAGCACCCATAAGAATAGTTTTAAGCACCTTTTTCATAAGATTTTCTCCTTTATATTTATTATCTCTATGATAGCATATTTCCACTTGATTTTCAATAGAATTTGATGATAAAGCAACAAAAAACGAGCGGTCAAAAACCGCCCGTCAAATTTCTTCTATTTTTCAGAATGTTTCTTGTCCTTGAAGAATTTTCTGTATATTGCCACTGTTATAACAGCATATATCGTTCCCGTTAGAACGCCTGCGATAACGTCGAATGGATAGTGTACACCAACATACAGCCGTGAGAACGCAATGAGTGTTGCCACTATAAGTGCAGGTACACCGTATTTTTTCGGCATCTCCATGAACATTACCACCGCCACTGCAAAGGAAGCTCCCGAATGTCCCGAGGGAAAGGAGAAGTCCGATTGTGCACCTATTATCCTGTTAAGCCCCTCGACCACCTCGTAAGGTCTTGTTCTGGCAATAATGTTTTTGAGAATGATGTTGTTTATAAGAAAAGTCACCGCAAGGGAGCATGAACACACGATGCCTGTTGTTCTAGTCTTTTTCAGTATGAGAAGTAAAACGCATATGCCTATCCATAACGCACCTCCGTTTGCAAGATATGTTATGAACTTCATTATGGGGTCGAGCCACCCTGCACGCAGGTTGTCCTGTATCCATAACAGTATGTCGCCGTCTAGTTTAAGTAAGGTGTCTAACATTTATCCTCCTGCCATTTATGTAAATCTATCCCTTGAATATATTTACATCAAAACTGACAAGCCCGTCAAAAAACGAGCCTGTCCTTTGTGTATTAATGCTTTAGTTCATATTTTCGCAAATTAATATTATGATAAGTTCATTTTCGTGTATAAAAAGCTTAAAATCATGTGTCATACCCTTAACAAATTCAATTTGCATAGAAATTTGATTTCCAATTACAACTTAACAGGCTCTATCTTCCAGATGTTTTCTGCATAGTCCTTGATAGTTCTGTCAGAAGAGAACTTTCCTGCATTTGCAATGTTCAGCCAGCACTTCTTAGCGAATGCAAGCTTGTCCTTGTAGTCTGCGTTGACCTTGAGCTTTGCCTGAACATAGCTTTCAAGGTCGCCCAGAACGTAATAGTGGTCAGGAACGTGCCAGCTTGCACCGTCAGTGAGCGCCTTGTAAAGCTCCTTGAAGCTGCCCTCCTCGTTGGACGGAACGCCGCCATCTGAAAGACTGCCGTCAATAAGCTTGTCAAGAACACGCTTTATCTTGTCGTTTGAGAAAAGTATCTCCCTAGGGTCATACTTTGGCATTATCTCAGCCAGCTCCTCTACTCTTGCACCGAAGATGTAGTTGTTCTCCTCTCCTGCCTCCTGAACGATCTCAACGTTAGCTCCGTCATAAGTTCCCAGTGTGACCGCACCGTTGAGCATAAGCTTCATGTTGCCTGTACCGCTTGCCTCAGTGCCTGCCGTAGATATCTGCTCGGAAACATCAGCCGCAGTAACAAGCTTTTCCGCATAGGAAACGTTGTAGTTCTGTACGAAAACCACCTTGATAAGATCCTTTGTGTCAGGGTCAGCGTTCACAAGCTTGCTTATCTCGCCAATAAGCTTGATGATAGCCTTTGCTCTGCGATATCCCGGTGCAGACTTAGCACCGAAAATAAATGTTGTCGGTGTGAAGTCCTTTATAGAGCCGTCCTTGATGCCATAGTAAATGTAAAGTATAGACAAAGCGTTAAGGAACTGCCTCTTGTATTCGTGCAAACGCTTGATCTGAATGTCAAAAATAGTGTTCGGGTCGATATCAACACCGTCATGCTCCTTTACAAAAGCGGCAAGGCGGTTCTTCTGAGCCTCCTTAACAGCCATGAACTCGTTGAGCACAGCCTCATCATCAGCATATTTTTCAAGCTTTTTAAGCTCGTCCAGGTTCTTCACCCAGTCTGCATTGCCTAAAAGCTTTGTGATAAGTGCGGAAAGCTCAGGGTTGCAAAGTGCAAGCCAACGTCTTTGTGTGATACCATTGGTCTTGTTCTGAAATCTCTCAGGATAAAGCTCATACCAATCCTTGAGAGCGTCCTTTTTCAGTATATCAGTGTGGATAGCCGCAACACCGTTTATATAGCTTGAAACATAGATAGCCATAAACGCCATTTTTACCATGCCGTCGCCAACAGGAGAAAGCTTAGAGATATACTCTCTGTCCTTTTTGAGAGCGTACATATCCTTTATAAAACGCTCGTTTATCATAAGGATATATGTATAGACCTCAGGCACTACCTTTTCCACAAGTCTGCAATCCCACTTTTCAAGAGCCTCAGCCATGATAGTGTGGTTTGTGTAGTTAAAGACCTTGTGGGCGATCTCAAAAGCCTTGTCAAAGTCATAGCTATGCTCAGCACAAAGCTGTCTTATAAGCTCAGGCACAGCGATAACAGGGTGAGTATCGTTAAGCTGGATAGTAATATAGTCGCCAAGGTTGTCAAGAGTGCCGAACTTAGCCAAATGCTTTTTGAGAATATCCGTCACAGAAGCGGAGGAGAAGAAATATTCCTGTTTAAGTCTGAGTATCTTGCCCTCTTCACAGTTATCGTTAGGGTAAAGCACCTTTGAGATGTTCTCAGCGTCATTTTTAGCCTTTACAGCACCGTCATAGTTACCGCAGTCGAACTGAGCAAAGTCGAAATCCTCCACGCTCTCAGCCTGCCAAAGTCTGAGTGTGCCAACGTTCTTAGTGCCAAAGCCGATAACAGGCATATCATAAGGCACAGCGTAAACAGTCTGGTCGCCGTATTTAACGACTACCTTGTCATTTTCGCATCTCTTAGACCAAGGGTCGCCGTACTTAGTCCAGTTGTCAGCTTCTTCCTTTTGGAAGCCGTCAACTATCTTCTGCTTGAAAAGACCGTACTTGTATCTTATTCCGTAGCCGTCCAAAGGCAGGTCATGAGCGGCGGCGGAATCGAGGAAGCAAGCGGCAAGTCTGCCAAGGCCACCATTGCCGAGAGCAGCGTCCTCTATTTCTTCAAGGTCATTAAGACTTCTGCCGTGAGCCTTCAAAAGCTCGTCCACCTCGTCAGTGATACCAAGGCAAAGGAGATTGTTATAAACGGCTCTGCCCATAAGGAACTCCATAGAAAGATAGCAGGCTCTGCGGCTGTCAAGGTGAGCCTTTCTGCTGTTCTCCCAATCGCTGTCAATAAGCTCCATAACAGTAGCCGACAGACTTTCGTGGAGCTGCCAAGGCAGAGCTTTTTCAACGCTCGTGCCAAACTTCTTTTTCAGGTCTTTACTAAGTTCACTGTAAAACAGTTCTTTGTTCATTGGTTTTTTTATCCTTTCTGGTATTTTATGTGTTCTATTGTATTTTGTACTTTGTGATTATCCGCATAACGTACGGTATTGGCGAACATCGTTCGCCCGTCGAAGAAACAAGCAACGATAACAACATGGCTCAATAACCATAAAAATTTTCCCACTGCCCCGTAGGGGACGACGCCCTCGGCGTCCCGCACCCCTCGCCGTTTCGACTGCAATCTCATTTGTGTTATCCGCACAATGTTGCTCTGCACAATTTCTGGATAATTTAAACCTTGTCACTTCGAGTGGGACGTCGCATTTCTGTGAAACAGAAATTGAGCCGTTTCCCTACAATGTTTTGGTCAACTTTCTTCTGCCGCAAAATCGCTGTCGCTCTTTGCGGATCTACGTTGCGATAAGGGATAAAAAGCGGTGCAGATTTAATTCTCCGATATTACTTTTATCTGATATCAAACTTTCATGTGCTTTTTGGTTTTATTCTGCACCGCTTGTAGGCTTACGCCTATTGAGGCTCTGCCTCAAACTCCGCAGGGGCTTTGCCC
>ENA-OPNV01000590-OPNV01000590.1-human-gut-metagenome-genome-assembly--contig:-NODE-590-length-20880-cov-4.397647_pt1 | contig 20880 bp, 9 predicted proteins | sample MGYA00241542_ERZ501781 | MGnify/ENA primary metagenome ERZ501781 (study PRJEB25962, sample SAMEA2042609) | human gut metagenome | biome: human gut; feature: human-associated habitat; material: faeces...
TCTCCGGGCAGGTGGTAGGTGAAACGGCAAAGACACTATCGGAACGGTTCGGTAAGGTGTTGCAGAAACGGCAGTCTATCTCCATCAACCGGCAGGATGTTTCCACCTCCATCAACACGCAGATGGACGCGCTCATTCCACCGAGTAAGATTTCCGGGCTTACGCAGGGAATGTTTGTCGGTTCTGTATCCGACAACTTCAACGAGCGTATCGAGCAGAAGATTTTTCATTGCGAGATTGTGGTGGATGCCGAAAAGGTGAAACGGGAAGAAAGTGCCTACAAGAAAATTCCCGTCATTACAAACTTCACGGACGAGGACGGCAACGACCGCATGAAGGAAACGGTGCAGGCGAACTACCGGCGCATCAAGGAAGAGGTGAAGCAGATTGTGCAGGAGGAACTGGAGCGTATCAAAAACGATCCGGTGCTGTGTAAACTGCTACCAGATAATGAGACTGTCTAACAAGTCCCCAAAATTGAAAATTATCCCTATCGAAGTTTGAAGTGACCCCCAAAAGTTGGATACAATTTTTTTGGGGGGCACTTCAGTTCTGACGGGTAAAATCGTAAAATTCGGACTTGTTAGACAAATACTTACGCGGTTTCAACCTCAGGTACTGAATCTATCGAATTGACAAATTTAACCAATTGCGGATCTGAATCTTTTTGTATGAGGTTTCGGAGACTCTTTTTCAATTCATAAGCATCATCCCCTGCTGTATTTATTAAATCCATATAAAAATCTTTGTTTTGCAGAATCAATGAACGGCATGCCCCATCGGAAATTACAGGTTTCACTATTTTATCAATAACGTCTCCAGCTTGACTTTTCAAATTACCATGCGATCTAAGCCATGTTTCGAAAAATTGAAACTTTATTGCATTGATAGTCTTTTTACCGATGCAGAAATCATTTCTTATATCGGTAACTGTCGATTTAATTTTTCGTTTATCCAATCTTTCAACTATATTCTTGAAACAATTAGGGAAAGGATTCAAACTTTGAGTTCCAGAAGCAATATCCATCAGAATCTTTTTGCCAAATTCAGTCAAGTTATCTGGCAAGGATTTGATTTTAGCCAGTAAATGTTTTATTGCGACAAACCAATAATATGATGTATGTGCTGTTCTTTGGGCGTATAATGTATCAACACTTATTTCAGACAACGCTTCGAACGCTATTTTATTGATATGATCGGTCAGGACATTGCTTATTTTAGTGGTCAAATCGTAAAAAGATGCGTCAGGAATTACATCTTTAATATTGTTCTTAGTGATATACTTATCCAAATCGGTATTCCACTCTGCTAAATGCTCGATAAATACCTCATCCGTTACACCTATTCTGTTCTTAATATCTTCAAATTGGGGCAATATGTCTGAGAGCAATAATTTATAGCCAAGTTTATGATTTACCATGTATTGTAGTGTTTCATTTAATAGCGGTATATTCCATCCCACACTATTTACTAATAAGTCTCCATGATCCACATAATAGTCCATGAGTTCTGCAACATATTTTATATCTCCACCCTCTATTAAGGAAACGGAATGACCATGTGCCAATTGCATGGCGACTAAATCGTAATATCCAGACTCTTTAATGTTTCGGCCATCAGTTTCTAATTCAGAATGCAACTGATTTATGTAGGTTGAATCTAACGTTACAGGTAAAGGTCTTTCTTCGTCAGATGCCAATAAACGATAGGTTGTAAATATAGCCCCTATATTATCTTTATTTACATTCTGTTCATCAATGCAATTCGTGATCGCTTGCAAAAGCGTTGGAAACGTATAGGTAGAATTATCTTTTAACGTTTTTACAATATCTGCATGGTCGAAATTATCGGGTAGTAAGTTTGCCAAATAATTATCGAGCGCCTCCGAATTTGTTGCTACTTGATAATATTTATATGCTTTAGTTGTCGCGTTATCCCGATAGGCAGCATCTGTTGCATTTGCAGCTTGAATATAATCGATAAATGTATTTGGCTTGACTGTTTTTGCTTCAATCAATGACGTAAAATCGCACGCCAACTTATTTTGCGCAATAAACCTGTCTATTGCATCTAACGTTTTGAAATAGTCGCCGCCATTGAAGTCATTGAACCGAACTATCTTCTTATATAATTGAGCAATCACATGGTTTTGGCTTTCCGTGTCTAAATGCAACAGCAGTTCTTGGTATTCGACAGGGAACACCTGCTTCTCTATGGATTCTTTTAATTTCAATTGTGCTATTCTTTGCCATACACGCAGAATAACATCGCTCTTTCGAGTTAATTTATGCAAACAATGTATAATCTTATCGATAAGCGCATTGTCCATACATTGTATAACTTCTTCTAATACAGTGTCAAATTGTTTATTAGTCTCTGCATATTGATTTATGTCGTGGTCTTCTTCTCCGTTGATGCAGCCTTCAATATATTTTTTCAATGGAATTTGTCGAGCATCTTCAACATCGACACCATATACCAAAGCTGCAATTTCGCGTTGTGTTTGCAGATCATTGTTAATTATTGTTTGAATGCCATTCAGATAGTCGCCGGACAATATTTGTTCTACTGGATTTGCCAGAATATCCGTCTTCTTCAAACAGAACAATGCTATGTTTATCATCAAAATTTCGTTACACCACTCTTGTTTAAGAGCGACCATCTCATTGATATATGATATAATTTCCCTAACATTGGCATTAGGATTTACCAATCTGAATATCCGATTTATAGTTTCTTTCGCTTCATTTTCTGTTTCTCCAAATGCTTCAACAAACAGTTTGTTGAATATACTTCGATAGTCGGTAATAACAGGAGGAGCAACACGATAAACAATAGGGAAAGTTTTATTGATAAAATACTTGGTCAGTTGTTTCGTTTGTTCGTCGGTCTCATCTCCGAATGCACAAGCTAAATGTGTTTCATCGAAAGGAATAACAGCCCAAACATTTTCAAAACCGCTATCGGCGAAGAACGTATGGATAGAAGACCATAATTCTTTTACTTTTTCAGCGGGGAGACGATCCATGTTGTCAAAAACAAGGACTAATTTACGTTGTCCTTTTTCCTTGATAAAATCAGAAATGTCTTGCATCCATGTTTTGAACTCGTAAACCGTTGGTTCGTCTTCGCTCAAAGTCTCATAGCAAACGTCCTTTTCGACTTTATCTTGATAAATAGCTAACATATAACTCCATCCATATTTATGATCTTTGCTATATGCCCATTTCCAAACGCACAATGCAATAAGAACTGGCAGTGCAGCTATGATAATAGACAATAAAGAAAACCACCATGTTGTGGGTGTAGGTTTTACTGCATACGCAATAAATGTAAATATCGGAGTTAAAACTGCAACCAAAAATGCCGCAACCATACCATTACTGATAAGGGGATATTTTTCGGTTACGGTCTCCGTTTTACGGGCTAATAAATATTTCAGCTTTTCAGACCATGATACGGTTTTCGTACCTCCACCTTTGACTTTTATTGTTGCATTTCCAGATAGGATACCATCATCAATAAGTTTGCTTGTAAGCAATTCCAATATAGAGCGGCGTTGCAAGTCCTCTTGATGTCCCCATGCGTCATACTCAAAAAAGTAATAGTCGTCTGATAATTCACGTTCCAACATTTTAACCACGTTGGATTTTCCAGATCCCCAAATACCTTCGATGCCGATAATTCGAGGTAAAGTACATTCCTCATCCAATGAATCATTCTGACAAAAATGGCGAGCAATAGTTTTTGCCAACCTTTCTTGCGAACCTCCATCGAATTTGTCAATACCACACGGTTTATTTTGGATAAACCGCGGATATTGCTGTTTGGATTGTAGTTTTGTTTCCATATACGTAATTTATTGATTATACGAACTCCAAATAATTCTCCCGATTTACCACATGAAACTCGGCATAGGGATAGGCTTCTTGGAAGGCTTTCGGTGCGGCCGGCATTTTATTTCCCCACTTGAACTCCAAGGCGGTAAGACTGTCGGCACTCTCCTCAATCAGGTCGATTTCCTGTTTGTCGTAGGTGCGCCAGAAATAGAACTCCCTGTGCAGTCCCTCATTGAAGTTCGCTTTGCGCCGCTCTCCGATGATGTAGTTCTCCCACAGCGCACCGACATCCTGCCGAATGGCCAGCGGTGAGAAAGCCCCGATAATGGCATTGCGAATGCCGTTGTCGTAGAAGTACCACTTGCCAGCTTTTGTAACCTCCTTGCGTAGGTTACGCGAATAAGCCCCCAGACGATAGATAACGAAGACCTTTTCCAATAGGTCGAGGTATTTTTCAACGGTCGTCTTGCTCATGCCGAGTTGTTTACCTAACTCTTCGTAAGAAACTTCGCTGCCCAACTGAAAAGCTATCAATCGCAGTAGATCGCGCATCTTGCTCGAATTTTTTAAGCCGTCAATTGCTAAGATATCTTTAAGCAGGTATGCACCGACAATATCACGTAGGTAGTCTGTTTTACGTTCATAGTTCTCCATCATTACTACTTCGGGATAGGAACCGTAAATCAAGCGCGCTTCGAGGTTCTGGCGGGTTTCAAGTGCCGTTTCCGTCTGTGCGATTTCCCGTTGCGAGAATGGTGTAAGGAGAAATTGCGTACTGCGGCCGACCAACGGTTCACCAGTCTTATTCAGCAAATCGAATGACGAAGAACCACTTGCCAAGACACTTATTCCCGGTATTTCATCAACTATCAACTTCAGAATACTACCGATTTGTGGTATGTTCTGTGCCTCATCAATAGCCAGCAAATCAATACCATCCAATAAATGCCGATAATTGGCTATTGAGCGATTCTCCAATAGTGCTAATGTGTCGTAGTCTTCGCCGTTGAGCATCATCGTCCTACCTGAATAGTTGTCCACAATTTTACGCATCATTACCGTTTTACCAACACGGCGAGCACCAAAAATCAGTACTGCTTTATTGGGCGCGATTCGTGCTGTAATCTTCTCTTGAAGTATTCTATTTACTGTTTCCATACCTTATAAAATATAATGCAAAGATAATCATATTTTTTTAATTGGCGAATTTTACAAAAAAAACGGGCTATTAAATGGCGATTTTTACAACCACAATCTTATGGAAGTTGTTTCATTGTTTTTAGTAATGATATATGTTCATACTATGATGACTCAATAATTTACCAGACATACGTTTCTGAAATTTGTCCTTATAGGAATGAAAAACTCACATATATTGTGCTAATTAATATATAATTAAATGAAAATAAAAAGACAGGATACGAGTATTCCTGTCTTCTCATATGTAATGGATATTTTTTTATTTTCTCATCCGCTCCAACTCCTCATCACGCAACATTCTCTCGTTCAGTTTTTCCTGCATCCTGTCAATGAAATAGGTGCGGCTTTCGTTCTTCCGGCGTTTGATATCAGTGTAGAAGCGGTAGCAGTCTTTAGAATCAACCCCGAATATCTTATAGAGAAGTGGGGCGAGCTGTTTGAGCGGCATATTGCCGTTGTTGATGCAGCCCATCACGTCTATGCCGTAGATAAGTTCCACGAGGTCGATGGCATTGCCCGTCCATTGAAGAAGGCTGGCGGTGGTTTCTGTTGCGTTGTTGGCGGATATTAGTGGTGGCACTTGGGGCGTGGCAAGGAATTTCTGCATCTTTCTTACGAAAGACAGAGCCTTGCTGACGTAGGCGGCAATCTCTCTTTTTTCTTCTGACAGATTACGTACGGGATGGTGCTGCAACTCGATTTCGATGTAGGCAAGCGCGATGACGGTAAGGTTCATGTCCATGCCGCCGTTGCACAGTTCGATCACTTGGGTGGCGAAAGCCGTGTATGCCGTTTCCATATTGCAGTCGCCGGCTTCGTTTATCAGGCGGAAAAAGTCGGTTTCCGCCAGCAAGAAATAATTCATGGTTCTGTCAATTTTGAAAATTACACTTTGTTTTCTGCGTGCGCACATGAATATAATTGGCAAAAAACGCGGCAGAAAATAAAAAATCCAACACTCAATTTTACAAAGTGCTGGATTTCAGAGGTATAAAATTCAGTATTTTTTCACAAGGACAAATTATCTCCGACTTAAATTGTTTGTAATCGGAACATTTATTCTATTCCTGAAAATAGAAATGTATGCTTGCCGCACATTTTGGCTATCTTGCTTTTTTATCAAGGATATAGATAATGCGACATACACCGTTGGGATAGCTTTTCAAAGAGGAAAGCGTCCAGTGTTGCTCTGGCAGAGCCGACTTAAAAAAATGTCGTCCGCTTCCGGATATGAAAGGAACGGTGTATAGTATGATTTCATCCACAGCGTGCATCCGCAGCAGTCCGTTTATATAGTCTGCCGTGTCCGGTGTGGCTTCCGCGAGGTAACGGATGTTTGTGCAGTCTTTTCTCCATTCGTGCAGCATTGAAATGGAATAGTCCGGTGTCACACGGTAAAAGGCTTTCTTCCTGATTTCATCAAGACCGCAACGGTCAAGGCACAAATCCTGATGTGCTTTATCATATAACTCTGAAGAAAGACATCCGTCCATCGTCAGTACGGCGAGAATCTGAACTTTACCCATAATCGTTTCCTTTCGTTAGGCAAGGGTAAAAAAGTAGCGTGCAATTCACACTACCTTCAAGCGATGGCTCTGGTAAAGCCTTTACGGAGAGTACGTGAATGCACGCTATGCGTAAGCATAGCATAAGCATCACGCAATCGTCTCCGTAGTTCCAATTTACCAGATTTTCGCTTGAAACGCCTTGCGGTCTTATCCTATATGTTGGCGGCGAAAAGCTCCTGCCAATCGCCGTTTTTCTCAAATGTTATGCAAAGATAGCCAAATTCAGTGAATTACGGGCTATGATTGCTTGAATTTATATTTAAGTCCATACTCTTCAAGTTTGCTGTATAGTGTTGTCCTGCCTATGCCGAGCAGTTCTGCGGCGACACTCCGGTTGCCGTTTGCCTGTTTCAACGCACGCAATATCCGCTCCTTATCCTCCGCGTCATTGCGCAAGGCGAAGCTGACAGTAGAGGTCGGTTTCGTCACGGCAAGTTCCAGATGCTCTTTCATGACAACACCTTCCTGCGCCTGCAATACAGCACCCATAACTTTCTGCCGAAGTTCCCGCACGTTGCCCGGCCATGCGTGTGTCAGCAACGCTTTACGTGCTTCGGAACTGAACCCGCTCACGCTACACTCCAGCTCTCTGTTTGCCATATCACGGAAGAACTCTGCCAGCGGCATAATGTCTTCTTGACAGTCACGCAACGGAGGAACGGTTATCCCGAAGTCGTGCAGGCGGTACAGAAGATCCTGCCGAAAACGCTTTTCATTCACCGATACCTCCAAATCTTCATTGGTAGCAGCGATGATGCGGACATTGAAATTCCGGTCTGCCTTGTCTCCGACCGGGCGATACCGCCTCTCCTGTATGGCACGGAGCAACATCTGTTGGGTTTCCAACGCGAGGTTTCCTACCTCGTCCAGAAACAACGTGCCGCCTTCCGCCTCATGGAAATATCCTTTCTTGGCATTGTCCGCACCTGTAAATGCACCTTTGACGTGTCCGAAGAAAGCCGACGGTGCAAGCTCTTTGGAGAGTGAACCGCAGTCCACCGCCACAAATGGCTTGCCTGCACGTTTGCTCTTGTCATGCAACAGGTGGGCAATATGCTCCTTGCCCGTGCCGTTCTCACCAAATATCATCACGCTCATATCGGTGGCGGCTACCAGCCTTATGCGGTGCATGATTTTCTGAAAGGCGGAACCTTCACGGGCGAATATAGGCATACGGCGTTGTCCTGCCTGACGTTCTTTCAGTATGGAACGGATCAGGGGGACAAGTTTATCCTCCACAAGCTGTTTGGGAATATAGTCTATCGAGCCGAGTTTCATGCTTTCCACGGCGGTATTAACTTCGGCGTAGTCGGTCATAATGATGAAGGGCTGCATCTTTCCCTCCTTTCGCATCCAGCACAAAAGGTCTATGCCACTGCCGTCAGGCAGACGCAGGTCGGCAACCACGATATCATTATCTGTTGCCTGTTGCAGATGTTTCTTCGCGGTTGAGAGGTGGTAAGCCTTCATATTGCGGTAGCCCTCCCGTGACAGCATATTGCAGACATATTCGCAATACACGATGTTGTCTTCCACCACAATTATTTTTGTCTTATTCATCTTCGTATTTTCTCCTTTCCTCTTCTGCCAACCGTATTATTTCCACTCCCTTATCCAGCACGGCAGTCACGGCATGGCTTAACGCTTCACCATCCGGGAGAGCATCGCCACGAAGCAATCCGTAAAGTACATTCAGCGGTTGGTCGGCACGGAGCACCTCCCACGAACTGCGCAGGTGGTGGATCAGGGAATCCAGCTTTTGCAGGTCTTTTTCTTTTGCTGCATCCCGTACCGCCTGCATTTCCTTTTCTGTTTCAGTTATCAACTTTTCCAGCATGACGGCTTCATTGCCATAGGACAATAAGGCGGAAAAGTCCGGTTTCCCGTCCGGTGTCGCTTTTATGGCACACCTGTCGGAAACCTCCATCAGTTCCGATATGGAGAACGGTTTGAACAGGCATCCGGCAAAGCCTTTTGCCAATAGTTCCCCTTTGTTACAACTGCCCGAAGCGGTTGCCACAACCACCGGGATTGTTGGTGAATTGCCCACGTTGGACGAACGCAACAGTTCCAGCAATTCGAAACCGTTTATATCGGGCATATTCAAGTCTGTCAGCAACAGGCTGTATTCTTTCTGGCGTATCATTTCCATCAGTGCCGCAGCATCGGTGCAAGTGTCGCAGTGTATTCCTTCTTGGGAATACATCTCTTTCAGCATCAGAAGTAATACCTCATCATTGTCAATGGCGACAACATCATGGAATTTATTGTTATGATAAACAGGTGTATTGCTTGTATATCCAAGCTGTTCTTCAGCTTCCTGCATAGAAATTTCAACTGTGAAACGACTGCCTTTCCCTTTCTTGCTGTCTAAACGGATTGTTCCGCCAAGCATCGACACAATATTACGCATTATGGCAAGCCCAAGCCCGAAACCCTCCTTTGCGGCGGCATTTGATAGACGTTCAAACGCACCGAACGCTTGTTTCTGTTCCTCTTCTGTCATGCCTGTACCTGTATCTTCAACGACCAGTGTCAGAACTCCATTATCATATTCAGTAATCAAAGAAACACCGCCTTCTTCTGTGAACTTGACAGCGTTTGACAGCAGGTTATTCCCGATTTGTATTATTCGCTCTTTGTCGGTCAATACAATGGCATCGTGTCCAGTCTTCACGGACAAGGACAGCCCTTTGTTCACGGCAACAGGCATGAACTCCGTTTCAAGTGTGTGCGTGATTGCTGAAATCCGGCAGGGTGACAGACGGGGCTGTTCCTTGCCGTTGTCCAGGCGGAAGAAGTCAAGCAAAGTGTTAAGCATATCCCGCATACGGTCGGAGGATTGCAGTATGTTTTGGATATACTGCCCGGACTTATCCTCACACTGTTCTTTCCGTATCAGTCCGGCATAGCCTGTTATTGCTGTCAGCGGTGTGCGCAGTTCATGGGTGATAGTATGTACCGCCTTCTTCCTTGACGTTATCAGTGCCTCGTTCCGTTGTACGGATTGTTCCAGTTGCCTTATCAAATCAGTTGTCTTGTGCTTGTATTGTTTAATGCTTTTTGCATCACGATGTATGATGATGTAGGAAATTAACAACAATAGAAGAACGAATCCCATTAAACCGCCTACTTGCATAAATGACTTTTCACGCATGGCAACTATTTCGTTTTCCCGGCTTTGCAGTTCGGTTTGTACCTTTTCTTCTATTTGGCAAATCAATTCTTGCAGTTGTCTGTTAAGTTCTGCATTACGAGCTGCAAGGCTGTCGGCTTGTTCCGACAATTGGCGATCCTGCACTTTCTGTTCGCTGATTACGTTTCTATTGACCGAATGAAGGATAGTGGTTGATACTGCTGGAGTTACTTCCTTTTTTTTGCCGAATATGCCTAAGAAACCTTTTCGTTTTGGCTTTTTGGACTGTTCCTGCACACTTTTCTGTACAATAACCGGAATTTGATTGGCTATCTTCTTGTTAATAGATTGTTGTTCATCCATTAACCGGACTATCTGGAACATCTGTCGTTCCTTATCCTCTAAAAGACTGCGCACACTATCGATGCGCTCTGCTGGATAGGTGGCCTTGAAACGGCAGAGCATACTGTCCATTGCCATACGCCGTGCATGGTAATGCTCGATATCTTTATCGTTCCATTCCAGTATTGTTTCACCCAATAGAGAAAATTTTATCATTTGAATATTGATATTGTTTATTTCTTTTCGGAGCTCGTCTATTTTTTTATTGCCAAGTTCTAATGCTTCTATCTCCTGCCATTCATAGAGGCTATTATATGCCATACATCCGATAAGAATGGAGATAAGTATATATCCCAACCGTATTGCCTTATAGAAATTTCCTGACCGCTCCATTATTTTAATGACATTGATTTTTGGAACATGAATAAAAGTTTATCTTTTTCGTTCATGCGGATATTATCAGAATAACCGTCTTTTGTTATTTGATACCCACATGGCTTAACCATAAAAATGCCTAAGCCCTTAGTGTACGAACTTACTTCTGAGGCATAGTCTTTACTTGTATTTAATGGAACTTTCCCTTTAATATGACACCACTCATTATTACAACTGATGTCTTCAATCTCAGACATCAGTTTTTGCAAATCTGTAATAGCTTTGGAACTCGCTACTTGGGGTATCTGCAACTCAAAACAGAGCATCGGTTCGAGAATGTCCACACCTGACTGTTGCAAAGCCAGCCTGAAGACATAAGGGGTCAGCTGTCTGAAATCAGCAGGTGTACTTACCGGGCTATAATACTCGGCTTGAGTAAAAGTTACTTTCAGATCTGTCACTTCCCATCCATGTAAACCAGATTGGCAAGACATACGAATCCCTTCAAAAACGGCATTTTGAAAAGAATGGTTCAGATAACCATAGGAGATGTCACTTTCGATTTGCAACCCTGCCCCTAACGGTAAGGGTTCAAGAGTCAGCCCTATTGTGGCCCAGTAAGGGTTGGGTGGTACTTCGATCTGAATAATCTTATTGACCTTTTTTATAGGTCGTTCTTTGTAGATAGTCTTGATCTCATCAAAATGGACCTTTACGGAAAATCGTTCTTCCAGCAATGTCTGTATGATTTCCTTTTGGGTCAAACCATATAACGAGATTTCCAATTCATCACTATATGAGTTTATGGAAAAGGACAAAGACGGGTCTTCAATCCACAATGTATTCAGAGCGGATATCACCTTGCTTCTCTCTTCGGGCTTATTTGGCCGGACGGAGGATTTGAGAGCGGGATGCTGATGAGATAATCCTTGAATCAAACAAGGTTTAGCACCTAAATAATCTCCGATTCGAAAATCTTCTATATCTTCTACAATCGCGATATCATTGGCACCCACTTCATCAACATTTATCTCTCTGCCCTGATAAATAGTCTTTAGATTTTTAATCTTGATGAATTTTTCCGAATCGTTGATTCTTACAACGTCTCGAAGTCTCAGACTTCCGTCAATTATTTTAAGAAAACTTCTTTTATGCCCTTTGGGGTCATGCTCTATCTTATAGAGATAAGCTGAAAGTCTGTTTGAGACTGATGCCGGAGGAAGTATAAAAGAAGAAATGGCGTCCAACAACTCATTGATACCGATATTGAACATTGCTGATCCATGTAGCACCGGATAGACTTTGGCTTTTGCCACAAGAGCGATTATCGTATTCCAATAATCAGCCGGTGAAATTTCGCTATCCGCCAAATATCGTTCTAATATATCGTCGTCATGGTTGCATACAAATTCTTTGTATTCTTCCTTTATATATGTTTGGGAGCAAACCGGATAAACCGATCCATCGACAACAGTTTGCATAAACAGGACATCTTGCGACAGATTTGTTTTTATATCCATATACAAACGCTCCAAATTCACACCGGCACGGTCAATCTTATTGATAAATATAATTGTCGGGATTTGCAGCTTTTGTAAAGTACTGAACAGCAACTTTGTCTGCGCTTGTATGCCTTCCTTTGCGGATAAGATGAGGACTGCTCCATCAAGCATTTTGAATGTCCGCTCCACTTCCGCAATAAAATCCATGTGTCCCGGAGTGTCAATGATATTGCATTTCACTCCATTCCAGATAATAGATGTCGTAGAAGCCCGGACAGTAATTCCTCTACGTTTCTCTATATCCATAGAGTCCGTTATGGTGTCACCATTATCCACACGGCCGCACTTTTCCGTTGCTCCACTGGCAAACAGCAGATTCTCGGTTACGGAAGTTTTTCCTGCATCAATGTGAGCAAGAATTCCTAAATTTATAATATTCATTTGGATTAAGCAATAATATACTACAGTAGATGCATTGTCGAAACGCACCTTTTAATACCTCCTCGTAGCATATGAGAACTACAGGATTACTAACTCGTATTAATATGTATATTATTACTGCCGCATAACGATTACAAAATTACACAAAAAAATATATCTAACAAAAGTGGGAGGATTTTTTAACTTTTTACCATAGACATTTTATTAGGGAAGCGTAGGTTCAACTGGCAAGTACAAATAAGTAGAAATGTTTGAACAACACCGTTTTAGGAAGTTGAAAAATCAAGTTTCTCTCTCGGTATAGCGTTTATTTTGGCCAATATCTTCTTTAGTTTAGCATTTGTGTATTTCCCATTCGTGTTCTATTTAGCTCCTTATTATGAGTATGTAGCAAGTTACTTATCAAATTCAGCCTCTTTGAGGGTCAAATATGGTTTTGCAAATGGTGACTGACAAGACATAAACAAGGTCAGCAGGAATTTTTTACATAAATGGACATGAATGTATATAACCTAAAATAAGAATAAATTTTAATAAGGGCTGCCCAAAAAGAAAAAAATGCAGTTGCCATCCTATAGATACTTGCAGAAAGGATAAAATTTACTTTTAGACCTTTTGGGATAGCCCTTATTAATACTTCAGATAAAATTCCTTAGGTTATATTTTCAATCCTTTGGACCGGGTTTCCTCCTTGGCATACAGTCCCGGACGCCCGATTATGACATGGTTGGCAACGATACTATCCGCCGGACTGCGTATCTGCGGCGGTGCATTTTCGGGATATTGCGCCTGCCTGTTCCTCACATCTTCCGCTTCCGGCTTGAGCTGTTGCCCTTCATTCTCCTTTTCTGCGACTTCGGGCGTGGGTGGCGCAAGCTCCAGCTGAATTTTTCGGTCAAGGGCGGCAAGTTCGGACTTCAACTGCTTCAGCTCGTCCTCCTTCTTCCACACCTTACCCGCTATCTCCTGTAACTGCGGTATCTCCATCTCCAGCACCTCGTTCTTCGCCTTGTACTGGTCGATGATGGAGGGTATCCTCTCCATCGCGTTGAGGAAGTTGCGGGCGGCGGCCAACGGGTCAGCCATCGCCAGATGCCCGTTGTTGTAGGTGTACTTGTAGTTCCCCTCGACCACGAAGCGGTTGTCGGTGAACTCCAATCCCTCTTTGAGTATCCTTTCGCTCACCACCTTTATCGGAAAACCGTAAAGTTCACCGACCTGCGTGTACAACCCTCCGGTCGTGGCATTCTTGGCTATCTCCTGCAAACGCTTTCCGATGACCTTCTCATCGGCGGAATCCACTCCGTCCACCTTTATTATATTAAGGCGGTTGCCCTCCTTGTCGGTCTGCACCACCGACAGGAAGCGGTTCCAGTCCTCCGTCATGGCATCTATGAAAGCCGTGTTGTTGCGCAACTCGCCGGTCTTTGACTCCAGCTTGAACTCCGAATCACGCTTGCCCTTGTTGAACGACTTGCGTTCCCCTTCGAGCGATGCGATCCGCTTTTCCAGTTTCGCCTTGTCCAACAGGTCGGTATTGCCGGAGAGCAACGCCATGTATTCCGAGAAATTCATGCCCGATTTTTCGTCCATTGCCCCCTCGTCGATGGTACGCGCACCCATCGCACCGCTTTTGAGCTGGCTTATGAAAGTCTGCTTGCAGTGCAGGAGGTTGAACTTGTAGCTGTCCAGTGACTTCTCCACCGCGTAGATGATTACATCCACGTTGTTCCCGGCGAAATGTTTGGCAATCTCATTACCTGCCCTAACTCCGCGTCCGTCACGCTGTTGCAAGTCGGACGGTCGCCACGGCGTATCGAGATGATGGATAGCCACACACCGTTTCTGGGCGTTCACACCCGTTCCGAGCATAGAGGTAGAGCCGAACAGCACACGCACCGTCCCGGCGTTCATGGCGTCTATCACCGCCTTCCGCGCCTTGTCGGTCTTGCACTCCTGAATGAAGCGCACCTCGCTTGGCGGTATACCGTAGTCCTCCGTCAGTTTGCGCTTGATTTCCGAATAGACGTTCCACCCGTCGCCCGGCTGGTATGTCCCCAAATCAGAGAAAACGAACTGCGTGCCTTTCTGGGCGTCGTATTTTTGATAATACTCCGCGATCATCTTGGCACAGTGACTCGCTTTGTTGTCGGGATGATCTTCGTAATTCGGGTCTATCATGCGCATGTCGAGTGCCATTTTCCGGGCATAGTCCGTGGCGATGAGCATCTTCGCCTTTTCTTCCGTTTCCGAAAGCGGCAGCCTGCCCAACAAGGTGGCATCGCCCGTCTTGGCGAACTGCATCAGTTTCTGTATGAAGTCCTCCTGTTCCGGCGTGGGCGGTATATGGTGCAGTATCTCGTTCTTGGCAGGACGGTCAACGCCCACATCCTCCGCCGTGCGGTAGTCCGTGATTTCATTATAGAAGGCGGCAAGCTCCGGCACTTTGATGAAGTAGCGGAAACGCTCCTTCTGGACCACATTGTTCGTCACGTTAAATTCAAAATCCGTCGTCTTCTTGGCAAATATCGCCGCCCAAGCGTCGAAACACCTTATGTCCTGCCGTTCCAGCTCCTTCGGGCGCAGGTACTTGAACAGCAGGTACAATTCAGTCAGTGAGTTGCTGATAGTCGTGCCGGAGAGGAAGGTCGCACCCAAGTCTTTTCCTGTGCGCTCCTGTATGGTGCGTATGGCAAAGAGCATGTTAAGTGCCTTCTGGCTTCCCTCGCTGTTTCCCAATCCCGCCACACGGTCGTGGCGCGTGTTGAAAGTCAGATTCTTGAACTGGTGGCTCTCATCTATGAAGATGTGGTCGATGCCCATCTGCTTGAAATCCACCACGTCGTCCGTGCGTGACTTTATGGCGTGTTCCACCTTCTCCAGCTTCGCTTCAAGGTTGTGCTTGCGCTTCTCCAATCCTTTCAGCATCGCCCGCGACACGTTCTTTCCCTGCTGCCGTAGCACTTCGAGGTTTTCCTCCACCGTGTCAAGCTCCGCTTGCAGGATGCGCTGCTGCAATTCCGGCGACTGCGGTATCTTGCCGAACTGGTCGTGCGACATGATGACGCAATCGTAGTCGTTGTTCTTTATATTATTGAAGAAGCGCACACGGTTGGCGGTCGAAAAGTCCTTCTCCGAAGCGTACAGAATACGTGCGTTGGGATATGCCGCCTGATAGGTGGCTGCAATCTCCGCAACGTTGGCTTTCAGCCCGATAATCATCGGCTTGTGTGCCAAATTCAGACGCTTCATCTCATGCGCGGCGATGCACATTATCAGCGTCTTACCGGTTCCCACCTCGTGGTCGCAAATTCCGCCGCCGTTCTGTTTCAACATCCAGACGCAATCCATCTGTGAGGGATAGACGCTCTTGATACCCCGGCTTGCCAGCCCTTTCAGGTTGAGGTCGGGAAAGGTCTGATGGGAGCCGTCGTAGCGCGGGCGCACGAAACAGTTGAACTTGCGGTTATACATCGTCACAAGCCGCTCCTTGAACTGCGGCGACTGCTCTTCCAACCATTCCGAGAAGCCGTTTCGTATCTCGTCAATCTTGGCGTTGGCGAGTTGTATTCCCTCGCTGTCGCGCATCTTGATGTCGTTGCCATGCTCGTCCTTGCCGATGGACTTCATCATGTCAGGGCAGGTGTTGTGCAGGGCGTGTTTTAGGAGGTGCATACCGTCATAGTTCCGGTAATACCCCTTCACCAGAAACTCGTCCGTGATTTTCATGGTGCGGTAGCCGCACACCACCGAAAACTCGTCCATGCTTGCGGAATAGGCGATTTTCACCTCCGTGTCGAACAGCCGGCTCATGTAGGCGGCATAGACACCCGTCGGAATCCAGCGTTCCCCGAAATTGAAGTCCAGATCCTCGAAGGCGATGCGCTGCGGCTCGGCATCTTTCAGAGCCTCCAACGCCTGCTTCACCTCCGGCATACGCTCATTTTCGGGATTGTCACCCATCCATGCCTCTATGCGTTCCGCTTTCTCTATGACATTTCCGGCGATGAAACGGTCTTTGATTTCGTAACCGGTCACGAGCGGATTGTAGTAGATGCGCCCTTGCAGGGCAGTGAGCAAATCCTCCGCCGTGCTGTCGGTTATCTCCCGCATATAGTCGAGATTGACCGTACCATATTTGTTGAGCGACGCAGACAGGGCTTCTTCGGGAGAGCCTACGTTGGCATGGCTCTCCACCGCGAAGGAAACAGGATGCTCGAAGATGTCCGCCTTGACGAACTTTCCGTTTTCCATCCGTTCCAGCGAAAGGATGTCGCGCCCGCCCGCATCCATCATCACTAACTTCACGTTCTGCTTGGCGTTGAGGTTGCCGTAGCGCATGACAAACTCATCGTAACAGGTATTCAGATGCTCTCGCCACGGAACATTTGCCTCGCGCCGGAGCGATTCATAACGGTACAGACGCTCGTAGGCGTCACGCAGCGACACATACAACAACGCCTTTTCCTTCTGGTATCCTTTCAGGTCGAGCGGCTGGAATGTCGCCCCGTATGGCGTGATGTCTTTCAGGTAGCCGATGTTATGACGCCCCCGGTCAGCCACCAGCGACCCTTCGCGCAGGTGCATCTCCGGCGTGCGGTGGTAGGCACGCGGAGAAAGGTCCACGACTTCCTCCTTCGGCTTTTCCGCTTCGATGTCGGGGAAAAGGAAAGTCCCCACCGCTTCCGATGGGGTATCTGTAACGGCAGGTGCGGCGACTGCCTCCGGCTGTGTTTCCTCCTGTCGTGGCTGCTCACGGGAAGTTTCCGGCACGGCTTTCACTTCCGTCTTTTCCGCCACTTGTTTCTCGTTATGCTGCCTTGCCAGTTCCCGAAGTTCTTTCCTACGCTCCGGCGTCAAACCCATCATCATTTCATAGAAACCGTTGATGGGAGGATTGGTATCCCAGTCCAGTGTGGCATAGATGTCGTCCGGGTCGGCAGGCTTGGCGGTGTTCTCCGCTTTCACCTCCTTATTCTCCATTGCGGGTTTTGCAGTTGGAGCTGTCGGTGTAACCGTGACTTTCGGTTTGGGCGGAGTGGACTTTGCCGTAACTGCCTTTTTCACCGTCTTTTTCTTTTTGGAGGTTTTCGGTTGGCTGACCTCTTCCGTCATCCCCCAGAGGTCAAGCAGGGTGAGCTGCACGCCTGCGGAATATTGCGGGCGCGGTTCTATCTCCGGCTTTTCATCTGCGGGTTGCGGCTTTTCTGTCGGAGTTTCCACCGTCTGCGCCGAAGATACCGTTTCCAATTTTATAGCAGGACGCTCCGCCTCCTTTTGAACGGTAACCTTTTCTTCCGTTCCCGACTGCCGGATTGAACCCGAATACAAGCGCATGGCAAGCCTGTAATGGAAATCCTCGTCGAGCATACGGCGCAAATCCCCGGCGATGCCTGCTGCCTTGCCCTCGTGCAGATAAACCATAGCGGGCTTCCCGTAGGGGTCTGTGTCAAGTTTCGCCATCGTATGCACGATGCGTTCCGGGTGGTGGATGAAATAGGCGTTGTCGGTCAGGGCGGTTTTCGTGTCCGTCTGTATCACGGTCATCAGCCGCTCGTCCTGCGACATTTCCTTCTTGCTGAGGTTCTTTTGCAGGACAATCAGGTCACTGCCCACCTCCGTGCCCGCGTTGTCCGTGAACAGGTTGTTGGGCAGGCGTATCGCGGATACCAGATTGGCCTGACTGAACAGCTCGTTACGCACGGAGGTCTTGGTGCTATTCAATACCCCTTGCGAGGTGATGAACGCCACGATACCGCCGTCACGCACGGCATCCAGTCCTTTGAGAAAGAAATAGTTGTGGATGGTTTTCTGGGCGGAGCGTCTGCCGAAAGAGTCGCTCCGCTGAAACTCCGCGTCGAACACGGCAATGTCACCGAACGGAATGTTGGACACCGCCAAGTCGAAATAATTGTTGAACGGTCTTTCGATTTTCTCAAAACCGCAGGTGCGCATTTTCTGGTCGGGATAGAGATGCCTCAAGATTGTACCCGTGAGCAGATCCTTCTCGAAAGCCATCACATCCGCATTGGGGCTGTGCCGCAGCATGGAATCCACGAACACGCCGACACCTGCCGACGGTTCGAGCATACGGGCGGGGCGGACGCTGTAATCTGCCAGCACGTCCGCGATGGTGTCGGTTATCTCTTTGGGGGTGTAGAAAGCGGTCAGCACGGACGCTTTCAGCGAATCCACAAACCGCTTGTACTCTGTTTCGTCCTTGCTGTTCTCACGGATAAGCCTGTGCAGCTCCACCGTCGGGGCGAACAGTTCGAGGTCGGATTTCGCCCACCGGACGGCATCCGTCAGTTCCTTTGCAGGGTTGAGGATACATTTCAGACCGCCGAAACCGCAGTACCTTTGAAGTATGGCACGCTCTTCGGTTGTCGCTGTCCTATTTTCCCTGTCAAGGATGAATGCCGTCCGTATCGCCTCGATGTTGTCCCGCAGTTTCTGTTTGCGGTTAAACGCCATATTCGTCTAAGTAAAGGACGGTTGCTCCCGTCAGCTCCGTGTAGAGCAGGTCGTAATCGGAAGACAGGGCGAAATTGTCATCCGAGAGGTCATAGACGGAGAACACGTTGCCGACAAGCGGCAGCAGTTTCAGGACAAAGGCTTCACGCTTCTCTTCCGGCACTTCATCGGCAAACTCGTTTTCCACGACTTCGCGGAGGATGGCGTAACGGGAATAATGCAGCCCGCGCAGCAGCGTGTCCATCGCCAGTTCCTGCGCACCATCGGCGGGATAGCCTTCAAGCCGTGCCCTCTCATACGTTTCGGCGGCACGGTCGGCCCGTTCCCGTATGAAAGCGGTGTCGTCAGCCTGTTCAAACTTGTTCGTGCGGAGATAGTCCAGCAGGTACAGACCGTAATAGGAAAAGTCGGTCTGACCCTCGTTTTTCTTCTTGTTGTTCATTACTTTGGATTTAGCGGATTGATAATTAACGGGATAATCGGTTGGAAAAAGGAAGAAAAAGGCACTCGGTATCCCTCCGAGTGCCACCACTAAATCCAAAGTATGAGTGTAATCCGGTATCGAAGAACAATTCATTACTCTGAACAAGTGGCAAAGTTAATACTATTTCTTCCGTCCTGAAAATTTCTTGTCCTTTTTAGCCTCCGGGAACACAAAAGTCGTGTTATATTCCCCGTCAAAGGCGACAACAGCATCGAAACTCTTGCCCTGTTTGCTCTTGAACCCTTTGAGCAGCTTGGTATGCCCTTCGGTGAGCAGGTCTTTGATTTCATCGTCGGACAGGGTGCGTCCCGCTTTCAGCCGGAACACGGGCAGTCCGCACTCCGTGTTGTCGCAGCGTACCACCTTGCCGTAGAACCGCATCCTGCCCGTGCCACACTTGGGACACGCGCAGCCGGAGTCACGGCTGCCGAAGAGCTTGTCGCACGAGATCAGTTCGGAGGTTATCTCACGTGTGTACGCCTCTATCTCCTTGCGGAAGGTGTCGTCGGACAGTTCCCCGCGCTCGATACGCGCCAGCTCCTTTTCCCATTCGCCCGTCATGGCAACATCGGCGATGCGCATCGTCTTGACGACGGAATTGAGGGCAAGTCCTTTTTCGGTGGGAACAAGCGACTTCTTGCAGCGTTCCATGTAACCGCGCTTGAAAAGCGTTTCGATGATGGAGGCGCGTGTGGCGGGAGTACCGATGCCACAGTCCTTCATCGCCTGCCGCAGTGCGTCGTCCTCAATTTCCTTGCCCGCCGTTTCCATTGCCGAGAGCAGGGTGGCTTCGGTATGCAGCGGCTTGGGTTTGGTCTTTCCTTCGGTAATGGACGAGCCTTTCGGTGTCAGCGTGTCGCCTTCCTGCCAGCCGGGGATGGTAATTTCCTCTTTTTCCTCGCCATAGACGGCACGCCATCCGGTTTGCTTCACGACGCTGCCTTTTACGGTAAACTCCACTCCGGCACATTCCGCCGTGACAGTGGTCACATCCTTGACGCATTTCTCAGAGAATGCCTCGACCATGCGCCCGGCAATCATCTGATAGATGGTATTGTCCTCTTTGGAGAGGAAGAGCGGTTTCTCACCCGTGACGAGCAGGGCATGGTGGTCTGTCACCTTGCCGTCGTCCACGCTGCGGCGTGTCGGGGCGGCTTTTGCCCGCACCTTGTCTTTCCATTCGGGCTGTGTGCCGATGAAAGCGAGCAGTTTGGGAATTTCGGCAAACACGTCTTCGGGGATGTAGCGGCTTCCCGTTCTCGGATAGGTTATCAACTTCTTTTCGTAGAGTTTCTGCGCGATTTCAAGCGTCTGTTCCGCCGTGAAGCCGTGCTTGGCGTTGGCTTCTTTCTGGAGCGTGGTCAGGTCGTAGAGCAAGGGAGTTTCCTCCGTCTTCTCCTTGCGCTCGGCTTTCGTGACAGTGGCGCAACCTGCCGCCTTTACCTTATTATATAGTTCCATCGCCGGTTCTTTCTCTTTCCATTTCTCGGAGGATGAGAATTTCACGACTTCGCCGTCG
>ENA-OPNV01000593-OPNV01000593.1-human-gut-metagenome-genome-assembly--contig:-NODE-593-length-20845-cov-8.822896_pt1 | contig 20845 bp, 20 predicted proteins | sample MGYA00241542_ERZ501781 | MGnify/ENA primary metagenome ERZ501781 (study PRJEB25962, sample SAMEA2042609) | human gut metagenome | biome: human gut; feature: human-associated habitat; material: faeces...
GACGGCTCAGAGCCACGCTCGACGTGTTCGAGCAGGAGCCGCTGGACGCCGACAGCGAGCTGTGGGATCTCCCGAACGCCGTGATAACCCCGCACAATTCATTTGTCGGCGACGGCAACCGCGCAAGGCTCTTTTCATTGATAATAAGTAACCTGAAATAAGACTGCCGCCGGGCAATTCAACTCGGCGGCAATTTTTACATATGCCGAAAAATTTTTGAAGTACATCTTTTTTTATGCTCGTTATTATTGACGAAAGCGCAAAGGAGGTGGTAAAGATAGATCGCGAAGAAAAGTTAAAAGAGCTCATGGACGGCTACAGCAAGCTCGTCTTCAGCATATGCTACCGACTGACGAACGACTACTTTACCGCCGAGGATCTGACCCAGGAAACTTTCCTGTCCGCCTATTCCTCGCTCGACAGATTCGACGGGCGCAACGAGCGCGCGTGGCTGAGCCGAATAGCGACGAACAAGTGCCTCGATCATCTAAAGAGCGCGGCGTCAAGGACGACCCCCGCCGAGGATGACGAACTGGAGTTCAGAGCCGGCGCCTCACCGGGACTCGAGGACGAATATATGAACACCCAGCTCGGACGCGATGTCAGAGCGGCGTGCGAGGCGTTGAGAGAACCCTACCGCAGCGTGGCGGTCGAGTATTTCTGCGAGGACATGCCGCTGTCGCAGATAGCCGAGAGAACGGGCGAACCGCTCAAAACCATCCAGACCCGGGCATACAGAGCAAAGAAAATGCTCAGAGAAAATCTGAAGGAGGTCATACTGCAATGACACACGCAGACGATAAAAAATTAACGCTCCTGCTGCGCGGCGGCTTGAGCGAGAGCGAAAAAGCAAAAGTCATGGAGCACATAGCAAAATGCGACGAGTGCGCCGACCGTATGGCCTGCTTGACGCTCGATATGGCAGCTATCGACCCGCCCGCCGGCATGAGCGAGGATATCCTCGCCGCCGCCGCAAGGGAGAACACCCGCGAGAAGCGCAGACAGGATAACCTGCTGATGTATTCCGTGAGAGTGGTCGCGGGAATATGCGCGGCGCTCGTGATGATATTCTCCGGCGCTTTCAAGCACATATCGAAGATAAATGATATAGATATGTCGAAGCTGAACGACAAGAGCCGCTCGATAAGCCAGTCGATTGACGAGAGCTTCAACGAATTCAAACAGAAAATCTCTGACTTAGGAGGAAATAAAAATGAACAAAAAGAATAAGATACTCTTTTTCCTGTTTTCGCTCATTCCGGGCGCCGCGCATATGTATATAGGTCTCGTCAAGCGCGGACTTGTTATAATGCTCGCGCTCGTCGCGGGAGCGGGACTCGCCATGAAGGCCGACACCCCGGCGTTTTTGCTCGTGCTTCCGGTGCTGTGGTTCTACAGCTTCTTCGATGCATGGAACAAATATCATCTGCCCGAGGATAAGCTGGCGAAGGTTCAGGACGACTTCCTGTTCTTCTTGAACGCCATGCCCGAAAATGTTCGCTCTGATCCGCGCTTTAAGAAAGTTGCCTCCGCAAATGTTTTAAAGGTCGGCGGCATTGTCGCGATAATAGCCGGAGCCTATCTTATCTGGGATCAGATAATAGTCAGAGTTCTTATCCGACTGCTCAGCGATACGGGCGCCGAGATCCTGAGCCAAATTTCCTATAAGCTTCCGCAGGTAGCCGTCGCCGTCATACTGATAGTTGTGGGAATAAAGCTCATCTCGCACAAGAAGCGTGAACTGGAGAGAAAGAATAACGAAGAGGAGGACAAATAACATGACGGCAAAACGCGTAGGCTCGGTGACGCTCGGTCTGACTCTCGTCGTTTTCGGCGTGATGTTTTTACTCAGCGCATTTATTAAGAGCTTCAACTACCTCGATGTAATAAAATTCTGGCCTGTTATCTTTATATCTCTCGGTATCGAGATGCTCGTACATGCGTTTTCAAAAGATGCGGAAAAGGCGAAGCTCGATGTCCCCTCGTGCATCATGACCTGCGTGCTCATGCTCTTTTCAATGTGCCTCGCCGGCGCGCAGTATGCCATAACGGAGCTTGTTCCCTATATTCAGGCGCACGCATAAAAGAGGTGCCGGATTGAAGAAGAAACTGAGAAAAAGAATCTCCGCGGGGCTGATAATCTCAGTCCTCGCGGTTATGGCGGCACTGCTCGCGGTCTTTGCGATAAGACCGCACCTGCGCTTCGTCGCCGGGGAATATCTCGGGCTGAACACCCGAAAGATAACGGTCGCGAAGATTTCGCCCGAGCTCGATGAAATAAATATCGACGCCCTGCGCGCCGATTCGCGCGTGACTTTTAATCAGAGCCTGATGCTCGTAAACTCCGAGCATCCTCTGGAGGATAAAGATAAGCCCGATCTTGCGGAATACAAAAAGACGGGCGTCATAATGAACGCCTGCGCCGCAGAGAGCTTTTCGGAGCTGTCCGCCGCAGTGAGGGAAAAGACGGACAGCAAGCTGCTTGTCATGAGCAGTGTCCGCGACGCGGACGAACAGAAAGAGCTCTACAACAGCGATTCCTCGACCGCCGCCGCGCCCGGCGCGAGCGAGCACCAGACGGGACTCGGCATAGATGTTTATGTCAAAAACTTCGCGGGCGAGTGCTTTGTCAAGAGTAAGGCGGGGCAGTTCGTAAACTCCGAGTCGTGGAAATACGGATTTATAATCCGCTATCCGTCCTACGGCAAGAGCTCGACGGGCATAAAATTCGAGCCGTGGCACATTCGCTATGTCGGCAAGCCCCACGCGGCGATAATATACAACGACCGCCTGACGCTCGAAAAATATATCGACTCGTTTGAAACAGGCGAGTGGTACTCCGCCGACGGATATTTGATTTCAAGGCAGACTGTCGGCGAGAGCGTGACGATGCCGAAAGCATTCGGCTCGGCAGTTATCTCCCCGGACAACACCGGCTGCTATATAATAACAGTTAAACAGTGAAAAGCAAGAAACAGAAAATCCGCCAAGCGAAAGCAAGGCGGATAATTTTATTGGTCCTCTTCGTCGAGTGTGTCTTTTCCAAAGGCTTTTATATAGCTCTCGGTGAGGTCTTTTATTATAATCGGAACTTCCTCCTCGTCCAGTATTCCGTCGAGGCGTCGCCGCTGCTGATAACACTGACACGGAAAACCTTGTCCTCGTGGTTTTTGGAGGACTGGATCAGCGTGTTTTCGATATTTTCCGTGCCTTGCTTAAAATTTACGGCATTCTCCGTTTCCGTGGGGAGCTTCCCGCAGCGCAGCAGCGTGTCGATGTCGGATTGCAGCCTGATTTCCAAGTGATCTTCAAAGACGAGAATCTTGTCGATCAGCAGCTCCAGATCGTTCCGCTCCAGCTTGTCCTTTTCCAGAATGTCGCGGAACACATCGATGGCGGTCTTGGCCACTCGATTCACCTGAATGATGGTGTTGCGCTTGTCGGACAGCAGGTCGATCTGGTGGTTGATGCCGTCGATCTTTTTTTGCAGGTCTGCTTCCATCTCGTCATACAGCGCCTCGATGGAAGCTTCCTGCTCCGGCTTTTTCATAATCTCCCGGATGCGCTGACGCTTCGTCACCTTCAGCTCCGCGTTGAGCTGTTCCAGCATGGCGGCAGAACTGTCCGCCAGCTTCCGCACATAGCTTTTCAGCAGCTCGTCCAGCCGGTCAACGCGGATATGGTGGCTCGTGCAGCCTTTCAGACCGCGACGGTGATACGTCCCGCAGGTGTATGCGGGGGCCAAATCGCTGCGGCTCATGGCGAACAGCGGGCTGCCGCAGTCGCCGCACTGCAAAAAGCCGGAGTACACATTGTCGTTGATCTTGACGCCGCGATAGTTATTGCGGCTGCGCTTTTCCCGCAGAGCGCTGGTGATGGCGAAGGTGCGGTAGTCGATGATGGCCTGATGGTGGTTTTCAATGACGATATGCTCATCGTCGTTGCGCTTGATCTCCTTGCCGTTGATCTTGGCGCGGGTATACTTGCCCTGCCGGAGCGTGCCGATATAAAAATCGTTGTCCAGAATGCCCTGCACCGTGGCGATGGCCCAGGCGTTTTTGGCTTCCCGTTTCGTTTTCTTGCCCGCCGCCTCCTTGCGCATCCGCTCGGACATGCGCGGCGTGGGAACGCCTTGATCGGTGAGATAGTTGGCGATTTTCTTGTAGCCCCAACCGGCGTTGCTGTAAAGGTCAAAAATCCTGCGGACGGTCTCGGCTTCCGTGGGGATGATCTCAAACTGCTTGTCCTCGGTTACGAGATAGCCGTAGGGCGCGGCGCAGATCCACTCGCCGTCGTTCTGCCGCCGCTTGATGACGTTGCGCGAGGTGTCCGTGACGGGCATCTCGTTCACGAGAAACTGGAACTGGATTTTCAGCCAGTCGTCGTCATTCGGAAAGTCGATGTTATCGCCGATCGAAATGATTCGCACGCCCGCGTCGCGCAGGTCTTCCAGCTCCACAAGGCCTTTTCGGCGCTGCGGCGGCGGTTGAAGAGCAGCAGATCCCGCGTGTTCTCGTAAAGGTCGCCCTTGCCGGACTCGAACACGGCGACCATGTATTTCTTCGTCTTATACTTGGCGTAAATCTCTTTTAGCCCCTCCCGCAGGACGGGGTCAATTTTTTCTGCATTCGTCAGCCAGATTTCAACAAGCTTCTGATCGTCCCTGACGTTCATCTCCAAATAGAACCAGCCTCCTTTAACATCTTTAGTTTCCTCATCTTTCCTGCGGCTTATGTTGGATGCGGAAATTTACGTTGACCGGATCGCAGATATGCGGATCAAGGATATGAATACGGTTCTGGAAGCTACCCGCCAGATAGTTCTGATGGAGCATGGCGAGGAAGCTAACGATCTGTACCTCCATACTCTGAAAGCGGCGCAGATACAAGAGGAAGAATATTTCGAGCATCTCGTTGCGGACGATCTGAGCAGCATCCTGCGGGACATCCGGGAGGAACACAGGACAGATGCTCTGACCGCGGACGATGACCTGTCCGCTGTCGCTGTGCAGAAGCAGTTGATGGAGGCCGTACATTTTGAGGGCAGCTCCGAGGAAAAGAAAATCCGCGCGTACCTTGCAGCACTTGGAATTGATTACGACACGCTCACGAAAGAAGAGTTTGTTTCTCTGATTGGAATCCTCAAGAAGTCCAAGCACATGAAAAGTCCCATCAGCCAGCGAAGAAAAACGACCATGACCCACGGCAAGGGAAAACGAAAGAAACGCGGAAACAAAGACGGCGCTGCGGCGGGACGAGGGCTGTATATACCTTCACTTCCTTTTCCGGCCAGTCGGATTTTGCTTCTCAAAAATCCTGCGTTTGTGCCGTAACCCACGTCACAAAATCCGCCTGTCCTACTGACGCAGAAAAGTGTCTGCCTACCACTATCTGCCCTCATAGCAGATGGCGAAGCCAGCCCCTTTCCCGCGTCAGCCGGAAGCAAAGGTATAACACACTAGACTTTGCAGAGCAAAATCGTGTGCCAACAGGGATGCTACGCGCCCCTATTGGAAACCCTGCGTCAAAGGGGTTTTTCCCCTCTGAACTCCCCATATTTTCTTCGCAGACGGGTACCCAAACTGTAAAAACGCAGTTTGGAACACCTGCTCAGAAAATGCAAAAGGAAGTCCGTACCGATGAGTGGCGGACTTCCTTTTTTGCTGACAATCTGAAATCGTTACGATACAGCTTTCGATTGTCAGCGCCTGCGAGGGGACATGATGCGTAGCAGACGACAGCCAAATTCCAATTTTATCATTAATGCAAAAATGAGGAAATTGATATTGACAGCGATGTAATTCAAGGATATACTATAATTGCATCATTCGATAAGATTTGATGAAATTGAAATTCAAATGAGGGCAGTGCATGAGAGCGTTCGACTTCAAAACAGAATACAACAAATTGCTGACGCCAGAGGTCGTGGCCTACCTGACGCAGATTCACGAATACAAGGGGCAGCAAAATCTCTTTATCGAGGCTAAAGCGGATGCGTTGTCTGAACTTCTGGAAGTTGCGAAAATTCAGAGCACAGAGGCATCTAACCGCATCGAGGGAATTATCACCACGGATGACAGACTGAAGAAAATCGTGCGTGATAAAACAATGCCAAAAACTCGCAGTGAAAAAGAGATTGCCGGATACCGTGATGTGCTTGCAACGATTCATGAAAGCCACGATTTCATTCCTCCAAAGCCATCTATCATTTTGCAGCTTCACCGGGATCTGTACAAATACAGCGGTAAGTCCATCGGCGGCTGCTTCAAAAATTCGGATAACGTGATTGCCGAAGAACTGCCGGACGGTCAGCAGATTGTCCGGTTTGAGCCTGTTCCTGCGTGGGAAACGCCGGAGGCTATTACGGCGCTGTGCAGCGCGTTTGAAGCGGCTATGCAGGATGCTGAACTCGACCCGTTGCTGCTGATTCCCATCTTTATACTGGACTTTCTCTGTATCCATCCCTTCAACGATGGCAACGGCCGCATGAGCAGGCTCCTGACACTGCTGCTCCTGTACCGCTCTGGCTATATCGTTGGCAAATATATCAGTATTGAGAAACTGATCTCCGATACCAAGGAAACCTATTACGAGACTCTGCAAGCCAGCTCCTATAACTGGCATGAGGGAACCAACGACTATGCCCCCTTTGTCACCTATATGCTGGGTGTTCTGGTGGCGGCGTACCGGGATTTCGAGAGCCGGATCGAGCTGCTGAACACCAAGGGCTTGTCCAAGCCCGACCGGGTGCGCGAGATCATCAAAAACCACCTCGGCAAGATCACCAAGAGTGAAATCATGGCCAAATGCCCGGATATCAGTCAGATCACCGTCCAGCGCGCGCTGGCAGATCTGCTGAAATCCGGCGAGATCATCAAACTCAGCGGCGGGCGCTACACTTCTTACACTTGGAACAGGGAGAGAGAATAAATGATTACAGGTGAACTGAAAAACAAAATCGACAGCCTCTGGGATATTTTTGCGGCGGGCGGACTGGTGAACCCGCTGGATGTTATTGAGCAGATCACCTATCTGATGTTCATCCATGATCTGGATGACACCGACAATCTCCGGGCCAAGGAAGCTGCCATGCTGGGGCTGCCGTATCAGAGCATTTTTGCGGATGAGGTGCAGGTCGGTGACCGTACCATCGACGGCCAGCAGCTCAAATGGAGTGTATTTCATGATTTTCCCGCCGGAAAGATGTACAGCGTGATGCAGGAGTGGGTGTTTCCGTTCATCAAGAACCTCCACGGGGATAAGAACAGCGCCTATTCCAAGTATATGGACGATGCCATTTTCAAGCTGCCCACGCCGCTTCTGCTATCCAAAGTGGTGGATGCGCTGGACGAGATTTATCGCCTGATGAACGAATCTCAGGCGGTGGATGTGCGCGGCGATACCTATGAATATCTGCTGAGCAAAATTGCCCAGTCAGGCCTCAACGGCCAGTTCCGTACCCCGCGCCATATTATCCGCATGATGGTGGAGCTGATGGACCCAAAAGCGGACGATGTGATCTGCGACCCGGCCTGCGGCACTTCCGGCTTCCTTGTTTCTGCGGGTGAATACATGAAGGAGCACCGCAAAGAAGAAATCTTCTTCAACCGCCAGAAGAAGGATCACTATATGAACCACATGTTTTTCGGCTACGACATGGACAGAACCATGCTCCGCATCGGCGCGATGAACATGATGACCCACGGCATTGACAATCCCTTTATCGAATACCGGGACAGCTTGTCCGATCAGAACCCGGACAAGGAAAAGTATTCTCTGATTCTTGCCAATCCACCGTTCAAGGGCAGTCTGGATGCCGACATCGTTTCGGCAGATCTGCTGAAAGTCTGCAAGACCAAGAAAACGGAACTGCTGTTTTTGGCTCTGTTCCTGCGGATGCTCCGCATCGGCGGACGCTGCGCCTGTATCGTCCCAGACGGTGTGCTATTCGGCTCTTCCACCGCACACAAAGCCATCCGCAAAGAGCTGGTGGACGGCAACCGGCTGGAGGCCGTGATCTCCATGCCCTCCGGCGTGTTCAAGCCCTACGCAGGGGTGTCTACCGCGGTGCTGATCTTCACCAAGACCGGCCACGGTGGTACAGACAATGTGTGGTTCTATGATATGACCGCCGACGGCTTTTCGCTGGACGATAAGCGCAGCCCGGTGGCAGACAACGATATCCCTGATATCATTGCACGGTTCCGCAATTTGGATGCCGAAAAAGACCGCCAGCGCACGGAAAAATCCTTCTTCGTGCCCAAGGCGGAGATCGTAGAAAATGGCTATGACCTGTCCATCAATAAATACAAGAAAACCGAGTATAAGCCCGTGGAGTATCCGCCTACCAACGAGATTTTGGCGGAGCTGCGGCGACTGGAGAAGGAAATCGGTACTGCGATGGATGAACTGGAGGAGATGCTGAAATGAAGAAGCGTGTATATGACTTTATTTGCACCCACCCGGATACAAATATTCACGATATTGCGTCTGCAATAGATAAACCGGAAATGGAAGTCTTGAATATTGTAGATGCTCTTCATGGGGAAGGGTATATTACCTTAAGTCGAATTGTTCCGCTCAGCCCGGAGAATTCTGATAGCTGCCGGTACTCTGCGACTGGCAAGCAATATTCTGGTGATTAAATTCGGATTTGTGGGGATGAAAGATAAGATGGCTAAACTGATTGAAATAACAGGAAAAGCCTTATCAGGTGAATGGGGTAATGATGACAATACTGGTAATGGAATACCTGTCCTTAGAACGACCAATTTCACAAACGAAGGAATTGTCAATTACAATAATGTTGTTACAAGAATTATCGAGAAAAAGAAGATAGAAGAAAAATATCTCCGCAAGGGAGATATTGTCATCGAAAAGTCCGGAGGTAGCGACAAACAACCCGTAGGCCGAGTGGTTTATTTTGATGGTCCGGAAAACACATATCTTTTTAACAATTTTACAGGCTTGTTAAGAGTCAAGGACCAAGCAAAATGGTATCCACGATATGTCTTTTATTCACTCTTTTCTAATTACCATCGAGGTGGAACACGAGCATTTCAAAATAAAACAACAGGGCTGCATAATCTGAAAATAGATGACTTTGTGTCTCGCTGTGAAGTGACAGAGGCCGGGATAAATGAACAAATTGCGGCTTGCAAACGGATGGATCGCGTTAATGATATTATCAGAATGCACCAGCAGCAACTTCAAAAGCTGGATGAGCTTGTCAAAGCCCGATTTGTCGAACTGTTCGGTGATCCCGCAACCAATCCATATGGATGGCAGCAGCTTACTGTGAACGATGTGTGTGTGTCGGTCGTAAGAGGGCCATTTGGCAGTGCACTTAAAAAGGAATTCTTTGTACCACCGAGCGATACCACATATAAGGTATATGAGCAGAAGCATGCCATACAGAAATCGTCGACTATCGGCACATACTATGTCACAGCAGAGAAATACAACGAACTGAGAAGATTTGAATGTCATTCCGGTGATATTCTTATGAGTTGCTCCGGCACGATGGGTGAATTGTATCAGCTACCTGCGGGCTGTGAGCGAGGCATCATAAATCAAGCACTCTGCAAGTTTACACTCAACGAAAGAATACTGCCGATTGTTTTTTTGGCATATATGAGAGAAACCATTGGTAATCTCGAAACAAAAGGCAGCGGCATACAGAACATTGCTGCGGTTTCATATGTAAAAGCGATGCCCATAAACCTGCCGCCAATGCGTGTGCAGGAGCAGTATGCAACCTTCGTCGAACAGACCGACAAATCAAAAGTTGCCGTACAGAAGGCGTTGGACAAAGCACAGTTGTTGTTTGATAGTTTGATGCAGAAATATTTCGGATAAATTGAGAGGAGGATATAAAATGCTATTAGATGTAATTGAACAAAGACATATCTGCATTTCCCTTCGTATATTCGATCCCGAAGATTTAGCTACCGGCTGGGAAGTGAAAGCTATCATTGAAAATCCAGACATTTTCGAAGACTTCTTCTCAAAATATCCACTACAACAAATTGAATGTTTTGATGATTATTACCTTTATTTCTTATCTTTGAAAATGCAAAATTTTTCGACGATTGTTCCGAAACTTCTTCAAGAGGATCATAAAGTCAAGATTACAGCCCTTTCAAAAGCTGCCGGAAGTGCTGTCCAAGCATTGGGGCCAGGAAGCGCCATAAAATACATAAACGGGAATATTGAAGAGATTTTCGATACGGATGTGTCAAAGCACGATATACATTTCGTTACACTAGACTTTATAGCAAAATACAATTCGGGTATAAAAAAAGAGACTTTTCTATATTTGTGTAAAAATTATGGCTATCTGCTCATTGATCGCTATGAAGCTTTTGAGGCTATCTTTGAGCAAACTCCTGAACTATTCCAAACATTATTTCCTTCAGGAAAACTTGATGATATCAGCCCATATAGGCTTAAAAAAGTGCTTGATATATGGCAACATATTATGCTAAAAGCAAAAAGCAGTCTAAAGGATGCGGTTTCAATGATCATTCCAGTCCTTTTCGATGATGTTATTACGCTGGCAGAATCGGCGACAATTGAAAATGTTTTACAAATTGAGGGAATCGTTCGAATATTTCATTCATTTCTTCAGCGTATCTGGAGTCCTTTGGCAAACAAGTTTGATCCGTATGCTAAAGATATAGAAGCACTTCTCTCTAAATACATAACAGAACGAGGACAATCCTTCAAGTATGAAATTCCCGTGGAAAAGATTGTTGAGCAGTGGAAGGCAACCAAAAAATGGGAGTTACGGTTGCTTAGTATCACACATGCTTTTTCTGTAGTTGACGGACGATATTTTTGTGTTAGCAGGATTGACACACAGCCCGAACCCAAATCGAGTTTAATGGATTTAGTCGGTACCAATATCCCAACTGATGATTATTACACCATGAGCTACCAACAGGCACTTTCTGTTTGTGCAAGCATTGAAACGGGGACAGTATTAGGCATTATACACGAACAAGAAACAGCAAGCGAATATTATTCCCTACTATCTTCCTCTGTCAAATATATTTCTGATAAATTATATGCTGAAAACGAAGAACTTGAGCGTGATATTGAGCAGCTCATCACAATGGTGCAGCTTGTTATTGGGAATCATGATGCGGATGAAAAAACGATGCATTCCTTATGCTATGGGGCGGCAATGTTCATCTGTGCACTATCAGAAAAGCTTTTAAGACTTTTTTACATGAGTCTGATAAAGGATAGTTTATATGTTCCAATCAACAAAGCAACACTGGGCGATTTGTTAAGTGAGAGCAATGATGATATACTTAATGTCTTCGGTTTCCATCACATAAAAGGACTTTCCTTCTTCTTGATGCAGACCCCGCAGAAAAATGTGGGCTACAATATCAGAAACAATCTTGCACACTGGTCCAATATATCAACGGATTTGCTTTCCCCGACCTTTGTGGCACAGTTGTTATGGCTTTTTACGGATATTTTAAATACGGTGTTTTGGTATTTTTTGAAAGATTCGTTGAAATGAGGATAACGGAATGACTAATTTCGATATTTTTGCCTCCACCCTACAATTTGAATCCTTTGCCTCCGTAGCAGTATCGGCGGAAATGATTCTACATATCGATCCCTCCGCCTGCGTGTTGAACTGCCGCAGGGCGATGGAGTTTGCCGTGAAGTGGATGTATTCTGTGGACAAGGCGCTGGTCATGCCTTATCAGGACTCTCTGGTGAGTCTCATGAATACCGAAGACTTCCGGGACATCGTGGGCGCGGACATCTGGCGGCGGATGGATCTGATCCGTCGCATGGGCAATAACGCCGCACACAGCGGTAAAAAGATTACAGAGGAGCAGGCGGCGCTGTGTCTGGAAAACCTCTATGTATTCTTGGACTTCGTGGCCTATTGCTATGGTGAGAACTACACAGAGGGGCATTTTGAACGTTCCTTGCTGATGCAGCCCGCCGAAGCGCCCGCAGTTCCTTCGCAGACGATACCCGATGTGGATTTTGCAGCCCTTATGGCGGAGAATGCCGCTTTGAAGGAAGAGCTCACCGCCCGCCGTACCGCGCAGCAGCAGACCTATGTGCCCAAGCCGCTGGATTTGTCCGAATACAAGACCCGGAAACTTTACATCGACACCATGCTCACCGACGCCGGTTGGACGGAAGGGAAGGATTGGCTGAACGAGGTAGAACTGCCCGGTATGCCAAACAAGTCCGAGGTGGGTTATGCGGACTATGTGCTCTACGGCGATGATGGCCGCCCGCTGGCAGTGGTGGAGGCTAAGCGCACATGCGTGGATGTGGCCAAGGGACGCCAGCAGGCAAAGCTCTATGCAGACCTGCTGGAAAAGAAGTATCACCGCCGCCCGGTCATTTTCCTGACCAATGGCTTTGAGACTCGCATTACGGACAATATCTATCCCGAACGCAAGTGTGCCGCTATCTACTCCAAGCGGGATCTGGAAAAACTGTTCAATCTCCAGACCATGCGGACAAGCCTGAAAAATGTCATGGTGGATCGGAAGATAGCCGGACGCTATTATCAGGAGGGCGCGATCAAGGCTGTCTGCGATGCCTTTGCACGCAACCGGCGCAAGGCGCTGCTGGTCATGGCCACCGGCTCCGGAAAAACGAGAACAGTTATTGCCCTATGCGATGTGCTGCTCCAGCATGGTTGGGTGAAAAATATTCTCTTCCTTGCTGACCGCAACAGTCTGGTAACGCAGGCCAAGCGCAGCTTTGTGAATCTGCTGCCCGATCTCTCCGTTACCAATCTCTGCGAGGAGAAGGATAACTACACCGCTCACTGCGTCTTTTCCACCTATCAGACCATGTACAACGTCATCGACAGTGTACAGGATGAAGACGGCAAGCTCTTTACCTGTGGGCATTTCGATCTGGTCATCTGCGACGAAGCTCACCGCTCCGTTTACAACAAATACAGGGATATTTTCAACTACTTTGATGCCCCGCTGGTGGGGCTGACAGCCACGCCGAAAGACGAAATTGACAAGAATACCTATGAGATTTTTGAGTTGGAAAATGGCGTGCCCACCTATGGCTATGAGCTGGCGCGGGCGGTCAAGGACGGGTATCTGGTGGATTTCCTGTCTGTAGAAACGAAACTGAAATTCATTGAACAGGGCATTGTCTACGATGAACTTTCCGACGCGGACAAACAGGCCTATGAAGATACCTTTGAAGATGAAAACGGCGAGCTTCCGGAGAGTATTGCATCGTCGGCGCTGAACGAGTGGATTTTCAATGAAGATACCATCCGGCAGGTGTTGAATACGCTGATGACCAATGGCCTGACCATCGACTATGGCAGCAAATTGGGCAAAACCATCATCTTTGCAAAGAACCACATCCACGCCGAGAAAATCCTTGAGGTGTTCAACAAGGAATATCCGCACTTGCCCGGTTTCGCCAAAGTCATCGACAACTATATGACCTATGCGCAAAGCGCCATCGATGAGTTTTCTGATCCGAAAAAGCTGCCGCAGATTGCCATTTCTGTAGATATGCTGGACACCGGCATTGACGTGCCGGAGGTGCTGAATTTAGTGTTTTTCAAGAAGGTCATGAGCAAGGCGAAGTTCTGGCAGATGATCGGGCGAGGCACCCGTCTGTGCCCGAGACTGCTGGACGGTAAGGACAAGGACAAGTTCTACATCTTTGACTTTTGCGGCAACTTTGAGTTCTTTCGCATGAACAAGGGACGCCCCACTGCCAATATGATTGCCTTACAAGGAGCGATCTTCCATCTGAAGGCCCAAATTGCGTTCAAATTGCAAGACTTGGCGTATCAGACAACGGATCTCATTGCCTTCCGCAAGACGCTGGTAGAGGACATGGTGCATAAGGTGCAGGAGCTGAACAGGGAGAACTTCGCTGTCCGGCAGCACCTCAAATATGTAGAGCTTTACTCAAATGCGGACAACTACAATGCGCTGACCTATGAGGACACCCTGCTCATGGGGCAGGAGTTGGCACCGCTCATCACGCCGGAGGAAGACGATGCTAAGGCGCTGCGGTTCGATGCGCTGATATACGGCATTGAGCTTGTCTATCTCGTCGGAAAGAAATACGGCAAAGCCCGCAGCGACCTGTTTAAGAAGGTTTCCGCTGTTGCATCTGTGGCGAACATCCCGGAAATCATGGCGCAAGCCGAATTGATCGACAAAATTCTGCATACGGACTATGTAGAGAATGCCGGAATCAACGAATTTGAGCATATCCGGGAAAATCTGCGAGACCTTATGAAGTATATCCCGCAAACCAGCGTGCGCTATGATACGAATTTTGATGATGAGATTCTCTCTGTAGACTGGAATGAATCAGATTTGGAAAATGATGACCTTAAGAACTACAAGGCTAAAGCAGAATTCTATGTGCGGCAGCACATGGACAATGTGGTGATTGCCAAGCTCAAAAGCAATGTCCCCCTGACCGCGGAAGATGTACAGGCACTGGAGAAAATTCTTTGGAGTGAAGTCGGCACCAAGCAGGACTATGAGGCCGAGTATGGGCAAAAGCCGCTGGGCGAGTTCGTGCGGGAAATTGTCGGGCTTGATATGAATGCAGCAAAAGAAGCCTTTGCTCAGTATCTGAATGATGCCAGCCTCGATAGCCGACAGATTTATTTCGTAAATCAGATTGTGGAGTACATCGTCCATAACGGCATGATGAAAGACCTGTCCGTTTTGCAGGAAGCGCCCTTCACCGATCACGGCAGCATTGTGGAAGTTTTCACGGATTTGTCCGTGTGGTCTGGTATTCGGCAGGCGATTGAGCGGGTCAATGCCAATGCGTTGGCAGCGTGAGTTGTATTTTGGTGGAAGGAGATTTAATAAATGGCAAACATTATTGCAGTAATCTGGGACTGTGACAAAACCCTGATTGACGGTTATATGCAAGATCCGATTTTTGCAGAATATCAAATTAACTCGTCTGATTTTTGGAAAAAAGTAAATGCGAAGCCAATGAAACTCGCAGAGAAAGGGATCCGAGTAAATCGGGATACTTATTACCTGAACTACTTTATTGAATGCGCTCATAACGGGACTTTTAAGGGATTAAATAATCAAAAACTCAATGGCTATGGGAAGAAACAGAAATTTTATAGAGGTATCCCAGAAATCTTCGAGAAAACTAAAAATATGTTCAAGGACAATAAAAGTTATGCAGAATACGGAATTCAAGTTGAACATTATATTGTTAGCACTGGCTTTGCTGAAATTATCCGCGGTTCAGATTTGATGCCTTTTGTTGATGGCGTATGGGGATGCGAGCTTTTGGAAACTCCCGATAGTGACGGCGATATGGTTATCGGTGAGACGGTATATACGATTGACAACACATCAAAAACCAGAGCAATATTTGAAATAAACAAAGGAATTGATAAAATCGACGGAATTGAAGTCAATTCAAAAATCCCGGAAGAAAACCGAAGAGTTCATTTTGAAAACATGATTTATATTGCAGATGGCCCTAGCGATATTCCCGCATTCTCTGTTGTAAAAAAGGGTGGCGGCGCAACCTTTGCGATCTATCCCAAGGGTGACAACGAAGCCATGCAGCAGGTAGAACAGATGCGTGAGGATGGACGCGTCGATATGTACGCAGAAGCGGATTATTCCGAGGGGACTACCGCATATATGTGGATTACCAATAGAATTCAAAGAATGGCTGATCGGATTCGTAATGCAGAAAAAGAAAAAATCATGAGCTCTGCATCAGGAGTCCCACATCATTTGGTTTGATGTTTGCTTTCTATGTATGATTGTTCTGCCAAACAGCACATACCCTTCCTGACATTATTGGCACAGAGAAAATCGCGCAAATCCGTTGTGTACCAACGGGTTTGCGCGATTTGTACCTTCGCTCTTACCCACTCCCGTATTCCCACGGCTAAGACCTACCATTTCGTCACTATGTACTACTCCCATCCCCGTCGTTTGGCCAAATCGCCCATCGCGAAGCAGAATCTCTCCCACCGTGCCAATGTTATCTGTGACGGATCCCTTGAGCAGATCTTCATAGTAGAGATAGAGCTCGTCGCTCACGGCTTCGCTGAGATCGTTGTTGTCCACTTCCCACTTTATCAGCGGGAGAAGAACATTAAGTCGTTCAGCCTCTTCAAGGATATCCTGATTGAACTCCGGAAGATATGAGTTTTCGAGAAGTCTTCCCGTTATTGGCGGTACACCAGTTCTCACACGACTTTCAAGAATTTCTGCTGCGCCCTGATAATCAAGGTCGTATTTCATTTTTTACCCTCCTGTTTCAATTTGTGCCGTTTTTAATATATCGGCTTTTTTCTTCTGTGTCAACTGTTTTTGGTGGAACGGTGAAATGATTGTACGATATGCGGCGGGTGCGGCATTGCCGGGGCACAGTTTGCTTTTAGTTTAAAGGCGTTTTATTTTCAAACAAAAAGAAAATGCCGAAACGCGGGGTAGCGTATATCTTTTGATTACAGTGCGACGCGAAGGTAGGGTATAAATCCTGCAAATTCACATCGTGCCGCTTGCGCGGCAGCGGTGCGTCAGGTCGCCGCCCCCTACAAATATGTTCAATAAAAATTCTACGGATTTCGCGGACGGATAATATCCTCCTCTGCGAATTGTGCTGATTTATAATATTGCGCATTCTTCATTAACAATGCATACAGCAATACAGCGCTCAATCTATTTCCACGCCGCCGATAAATAATATAACAAAAACAGCCGCAGTCAAAAAACGCTGCGGCTGTTCCTGTGAACCCCGTTCTCTTTTGGGGTCGCTGTTCTCATATCCCGAAAATTATTTTATATTTTTTATCCACTTCTCGACTTCTTTGTCGGAGGTGCGCTGAGTGTGGTCGTCGAATCTTATATCGATGCCGGGCTTTACATCCGCGCCGGGGCAGGCGGATTTGACATCTTTTAATGTGTGACCTATCCAGCCGCCGTTTGTCGCGAAAGTATAAACTTTCTTGCCGCTAAGATCGCTGTGGCTCAAAAATGTCTTGACCGCCGGGGCGAAGGTGTACCACCACACGGGCGTACCGAGAATCACTGTGTCGTAGTCCGAAAGATCGGTGCCGAGCGGCTTTATCTCCGGCTCGTATCCGCGCTTTACTTCGTCCGCGCCCCGGTCGACGATAGAGTTGTAGTCGCCCTCATACGGCACGACTGTGTCAATGCGCGCGGTGCCGCAGTTCAATTCGCGGGCGATTTTTTCGGCAATGCTTTTTGTGTTGCCGCCCCAGGAATAGTAAATAACAATCGCTTTCATTATTTATCCTCTCCGTAAACTTCTTTTGCCATGCGGAATGCCGCCCATGCTTTCGGCCAGCCGGCATAGAACGCGAGCTGGGTGAGCATCTCCGCCATCTCCTCTGCGGTGATTCCGTTCTCTTTTGCGTGGGATATGTGATATTTCAGCGAGCTGTCGAGAATGCCGCTCGCCATGAGCGCGGAGACGGTTATCATGCTCCTGTCCCTCGGGGAGAGCTTATCCTCGCGTGACCATACCTCGCCGAAGAGCACATCGTCGTTGAATCTTGCAAATTCGGGCGCAAATTCGCCCAGGGCGTCTCTGCCCGCAGTTACCTTTTCCATTATATATATCCTCCTTATTTGAGCTTGTTATATTCCTCGTCGCCGACGGGCTCGCACCATTCGGTCGAGCAGTCCTCGCCGGGGATTTCAAAGGCTATGTGCGAAAACCAGCTGTCTTTCTTCGCACCGTGCCAGTGGCGGACGTTCGCGGGGATTGCGATGACCGTTCCGGGAGTCAGGCTGACGTGCTCTTTGCCTTCTTCGCAGTACCAGCCCTCGCCTGCGGTGCAGACGAGCATCTGACCGCCGCCGGATTTCGCGTGGTGGATATGCCAGTTGTTGCGGCATCCCGGCTCAAAGGTCACATTCGCAAGGAACAGACCGCATTTTGGGTCGGTCAGGGGATTGAGAAACGATTTGCCGATGAAATACTGCGCGTATGCGGAGTTTTCTCCGCCTTTTCCGAATACATTCTGCTGTTCAAATTCTTTCTCTGTCACGATATTATTCCTCACTTTCCGCTGAATACTGGGAAGAAGCTGTACTCTCCGTAGTCTTTTATTTTCTCAAAATTTTTGAGTGCGTTTAAATCTTCGCCGGAAATATTGAAATCAACATCCGCGTTCGCTTTCATGTGCTCCGGGTTCGCGGTCTTGGGCAGGGCTACCATGCCGAGGTCGAGCACATAGCGCACACACAGCTGAGCCGGAGTGACGGAATATTTCGCGGCGATGTCCGCAATAGCTTTGTTTTTCAGCGCCTCACCGTGAGCTATCGGCGAATATGCCTCGGTCTGAATGCCGTTTTTATTGCAGAAGTCAATGAGCGAAAGCGGGGTGTTGCTGATGTGCGCCAAAATCTGGTTGGCCATGGGCTTTATCCCGCACGAGCTGAGTATATTCTCAAGGTCGTCTTTTAAGAAATTTGATACGCCTATCGCGCGGACTTTTCCGGCTTTGTACGCATCTTCGAGCGCGCGCCATACCTCGCGGTTCTCTTCAAAACAGCGCTTTTCGCCGCGGAACTCCGCCCACGGCTGCGGGCTGTGGATTATCATCATGTCGATGTAATCGAGTCCGGTTTTTCGGAGCGTCTCGTCTATCGACTGCGCCGCGGAATCATAGCTCTTGTTCTCGGCGGCGACTTTGCTCGTCACAAACAGCTCGTCGCGTGCCACACCGCAGGTGCGAACCCCATCGCCGACTCCGGCTTCGTTGCCGTAGGCTTGCGCGGTGTCGATGTGGCGGTAGCCCATGGCAACGGCGTCCCTGACCGCCTGCGCGGTCTCGCCGTCCGTCAGCATCCATGTGCCGAGCCCGAGCTTCGGTATTTTTACGGAGTTTGAAAGAGTGTAGGTTTCATTGAGAATCATTCAAAATACCTCCCGATTGACAAATCTTTTGCACAATGCTAAAATCATTCTGCAAGTTCGTTTACATTCTACAACTTAAAGCTAACTTTAAGTCAAGACCTAAAATAAAAACTTTTTATGAACGGAGCGGTAAGATGTTCTATACAATAGGAGAGATGGCAAAAAAGATGGGCGTCGCGCCCTCGACACTCAGATATTATGACAAAGAGGGGCTTCTGCCGTTTGTCGAGCGCTCGGGCGGCGGAATAAGAATGTTCAAAGGCGAGGATATCGAGTGGCTTTCTATTATAGAGTGCCTGAAAAAGACGGGTATGCCCATAAAAGAGATAAAGCAGTTTGTTGACTGGTGCATCGAGGGCGACTCGACTATAGACAAGCGCCTCGAACTTATCGACCGCCAGCGCGAGCGGGTGCATGAGCAGATGGCTCAGCTCGAAAAAACGCTCGATACGCTCGATTATAAGCACTGGTACTACGAGACCGCGAAGGCGGCCGGCACCTGCAAAATTCATGAGCAGATGGCAAAAGAAGATATTCCACAGAGAATGCGCGAGATAAAAAGGCGCATGGTCGAGGGCGGAGAATGCGAAGAAAAATAAAAATTTTGCTGTTTTTCACGGTAAAGCGTTGAAATGTGCGATTTTATGTGTTACAATAGCAGACATCAATGACGGTACGATGGAGAGCCGCTCAGCTGAGACTGGCGGTTCTTTTTCATTTTCGCCGCCAAAATGAGGGGCTCGTATGTAGCCCGTGAGGAGTTTTTCAAATGACCGTATCAAACATCTGTATCCTGGGGACGATCGCCGTCTACCTCGTCGGAATGCTGATAATCGGCTTCCGCTGCGCGAGGAAGAACGAATCGTCCGCCGATTTCTACCTCGGCGGCAGAAAGCTCGGTCCGCTCGTTACCGCAATGAGCGCTGAGGCGAGCGACATGTCGAGCTACCTGCTTATGGGCCTGCCCGGGCTCGCGTATCTTTCCGGCGTTGCCGATGTCGGCTGGACCGCAATAGGTCTCGCAGTCGGAACATATCTCAACTGGCTGTTCACCGCGCTCAGACTGCGCAGATATACCCAGGAGACCGGCTCGTTCACTATTCCGCAGTTCTTCTCCCGCCGCTTCAGGGATGACAAAAATATCCTTGCGGTGCTCGCGGCGGTTATAATCATTATTTTCTTCATTCCCTATACTGCGTCCGGCTTCGCCGCCTGCGGCAAGCTGTTCTCCTCGCTGTTCGGTATGAACTACATGACCGCGATGATAATCTCCGCAGTCGTCATAGTCGCTTATACCACGGCGGGCGGATTCTTCGCCGCTTCGGCGACCGACTTCGTCCAGAGCATTATCATGACCGTGGCGATAGTCTTTGTCCTCGTTTTCTCAACGATATCGGCGGGCGGCATTGATGTTGTTGTCGAGAACGCGAAGGCGCTCCCCGGCTATCTCTCACTCACCGCATCATATATAGAAGATACCGGCAAGAGCGAGCCCTATAATCTTCTGCACATAATCACCACGCTCTCGTGGGGTCTCGGCTATTTCGGTATGCCGCATATCCTGCTTCGCTTCATGGCTATCGAGGACGAGAAGAAGCTCAAGCTTTCCCGCCGCGTGGCTTCGGTATGGGTCGTTATCGCCATGGCGATGGCTGTTCTTATCGGCATCGTCGGCAGAGCGCTGAGCAACACCGGTCTTGTCGATCAGCTCCACGGCAACGACACCGAGACTATTATAGTCCGCGTCGCGCACCTGCTCTCGACCTACGGCGCGTTCCCGGCTATCATGGCGGGTCTTATCCTCGCGGGTATCCTTGCGAGCACGATGTCCACCGCCGACTCTCAGCTTCTCGCCGCCGCTTCGAGCGTGTCCGAGAACATACTGCGTGAGGCGTTCCACCTCAAGATATCCG
>ENA-OPNV01000650-OPNV01000650.1-human-gut-metagenome-genome-assembly--contig:-NODE-650-length-19603-cov-4.191887_pt1 | contig 19603 bp, 10 predicted proteins | sample MGYA00241542_ERZ501781 | MGnify/ENA primary metagenome ERZ501781 (study PRJEB25962, sample SAMEA2042609) | human gut metagenome | biome: human gut; feature: human-associated habitat; material: faeces...
GATGCCCGCCGTCACCGGCAGGCACGTCCCGGTCTATCTTATCGTTCAGTTCATCGTTCATATCTGCTTGGCTGCTTCCGCTAAATCAATTCTTCCACATAATCGGCCTCGATGCGCAGGTTGCCGATGATAAATCCCTGCCGCTCCATGCTGTTCTTACCCATATAGAATTCCAACAAGTCGTGGATCGGGTCGTCCTTGGTCATGCGCACCTTGTCGAGCCGCATCTTCTCGCCGATAAACTCTTTGAATTCGTCGGCCGAAATCTCGCCCAGACCTTTAAATCGGGTGATTTCCGGATTGGGCCCCAACGCATCGACCGCCTTGAGGCGCTCTTCTTCGCTGTAACAGTAACGCGTCTCCTTCTTGTTGCGCACGCGGAACAGCGGGGTCTGCAGGATGTAAAGATGCCCCGAGCGGATCACGTCGGGAAAGAACTGCAGAAAAAAGGTCATCAACAACAACCGGATGTGCATCCCGTCGACGTCGGCATCGGTCGCGATGATGATCTTGTTATAGCGCAGGTTGTCCATATCCTCCTCGATGTTGAGCGCCGCCTGCAACAGGTTGAACTCTTCGTTCTCGTAGACGATCTTTTTCGTCAGCCCGTAACAGTTCAGCGGCTTGCCCCGCAACGAGAAAACGGCCTGCGTATTCGCATCCCGCGATTTAGTGATCGATCCGCTGGCCGAGTTACCCTCCGTGATGAAGATCATCGACTCTTCGGCGCGAGCATGCTTGTCTCCCAGATGGATACGGCAATCGCGCAGTTTTTTATTGTTGAGGCTCACCTTCTTGGCAATTTCGCGTGCCTTTTTCTGGACGCCTGAAATCGCCTTGCGTTCCTTCTCGCTTTCGACGATCTTTTTACCCAGGATATCGGCCGTCGCGGGATGTTTGTGCAGGTAGTTGTCAAGGTGCTCCTTGAGGAAATCGACAATGTAGTTACGTACCGTCGGGCCGTCCTCCTGGCGCTTGTCCATCTGCTTCGAACTGAGCTTGATTTTGGTCTGCGACTCAAACTCCGGATCGAAAATCTTGACGCTGATGGCCGCAACGATCGACGTGCGGATATCCGACGCATCGTAATCCTTATGGTAAAACTCGCGGATCGTTTTGGCGATCGCCTCACGGAACGCGCTTTGGTGCGTCCCGCCCTGCGTCGTATGCTGGCCGTTCACGAACGAGAAGTAGCTCTCGCCGTAACCGGTACCGTGCGTAATGGCCACCTCGATATCCTTACCGGTAAGGTGGATCGGTTCATAAAGCGGCTCTTCTGTCATGTTCTCATTCAGCAGGTCGAGCAATCCGTTTTTCGATGAATAACTCTGTCCGTTGAACTTGATCGTGAGGCCCAGGTTGAGGTACGTGTAATTCTTGATAAGGGTCTCGACATATTCCAGGTTATAACTGTACTCGCCGAATACCTCTTCATCGACCACAAAGCGGATCAATGTACCGGTACGTTCGTTCACGCCGCTCTCCCAGATGTCGTCCTGCTGGATACCTGCGGCGAAATGGACCGTGTGCGCCTCGCCGTCGCGGACGCTACGCGCCATAAACTCGCTCGAAAGCATATTCACGGCCTTGACGCCGACCCCATTGAGGCCGACCGTCTTTTCGAAAGCGGCCGAACCGTATTTACCGCCGGTATTCAGTTTGCTGACTGCTTCTACCAACTTTCCTTGCGGAATGCCTCGTCCGTAGTCACGTACGCTTACGCGGAGGTTTTCTTCTATGTTGACTTCGATACGTTTGCCGGCACCCATCTTGAATTCATCGATACTGTTGTCCATTACCTCTTTCAGCAATACATAGATACCGTCATCATTTTGCGAACCGTCGCCAAGACGGCCTATGTACATGCCCGAACGGACACGGATATGCTCCATGTCGTCCAAATGACGAATGTTATCTTCATTGTATTCAACCTCACTGCTGCCGGTATTTGTACCGGTTGTCTTTTCCTCATAACCGGCAGAACCTTCCAACGGCAACATCATATTATTATCTTCCATAGAAAACATCTTGTATTGTAAGCACTGATATTTCGCAAAGTTAATAAGAAAATCAATATAAAACACCCTATGTAAACAAATATATGCCCTGAAACTTTTTTCAGTTTGCCGGGTATTTAATAGGAAAAAGCACGGTTGAAAAGGTTGTTAGGCTATAGGAAAAACCTCGTTTTCCAACTGCGGGCTCCACGGTTGCCAATTGCGGGCTCTTCATCCCGCATATGCAAACCGGACAGCCCGCAGTTGAAAAACGAAGAAAAAGTATAGGCAAAAGCAAGTTATCCTTGATAGATTGGTATATTTATAATGGGGAAAACGGATGTTTATCAATGGGGAAATGGTGTGTAAGACCATTATATTTGCCGGCACAATTGCAAACTCTTAGACGGAAAGGGAGGTAAGGTGATGTGTGCCGGCAAAATGCGGGTCTTTTGTATGCTGATGAACTACGTGTTTTTAGATTGCCTTGGTAAATGCTCTTCTACGCTTATGCTGTTCGGTCTTGAAATATTCCCATTGTGCCTGTACCTTGCCGTTTTGTTCCAATTCGGGGTTGCTTTCTGCAAAGACAAACCCCAGTTTCTGATAAACGGGGATTAGGTCGGAGAATAGCAAGGCGTTTACGCCCTTGTTCTGATATTCGGGTTTCACGGCTACCAGCAACAGATCCAGCATCTTGGCACGGCGTTTCATAAACAAGGCTTTCAGCAGGTGATACCAACCGAAAGGCAGCAAACGGCCGTGAGATTTTTGCAAAGCCTCTGACAAGGAAGGCATGGAGATGCCTACGGCTACCAATTTGTCTTCGGCATCTGTAACCAGCGTCACCATGCGCAGGTCCAGAATGGGCAGATACATCTTTACGTATTGGTTAATCTGGCGCTGTGACAGGGCAGAGTAACCGTACAACGGGCTGTATGCTTCGTTCATCAGCTCGAAAATGGCTTGTCCGTAGTCGCGGGCAATCTTCTTGGCAGATGAATATTTCTTGATTTTGAGATTGTATTTACGTTGGATTAGGTCCGAAATACGCTTATGCTTGTCAGGTATGGCATCCGGGATATAAATCTTGTATTCTACCCAGTCGGCATCTTTCTCAAAGCCCATGCGTTCCATGTGTTGCGGGTAGTAAGGGTAGTTATAGGTGGTTGCCATTGTGCTAAGCTGGTCGTAGCCTTCGATAAGCATACCTTCCGCATCGAAATCGGTGAAGCCTAACGGGCCTTGTATATGGGTCATGCCCCGTTCCTTGCCCCATTCTTCAACGGTATGTATAAGGGCCTCCGATACTTCGGGGTCGTCGATAAAGTCAATCCAGCCGAAGCGCACCTCTTTCTTGTTCCAGGTTTGGTTGGCTTTATGGTTGATGATGGCGGCTACGCGTCCTACGATTTTATCATCCTTGTAAGCAAGAAAGTAATCGGCTTCGCAAAATTCGAAAGCGGCATTTTTCTTCTTGTTGAAGGTATTGAGCATATCATCGTAAAGATCGGGCACCGAATACGGATTGTTTTTGTATAGTTTGTAGTTGAAGCGGATAAACTGCTTCAATTCCTTTTTCGTAGAGACCTTTTTAATTGTAATTGCCATAGTTGTATGTTGTTATGAGCCGGCAAAGATACATGAAAATCTTTAAAAACGGGTGTCTTACAGGTTATAAATGAGGAATGTCGTATATGCAACGTAGCAAAGCACCATGATGCTTCCCTCAATGCGGGTGATGGTACGCTTGGCAAAGAACAGCCCGAAGAACCAAAGCAGAATGCCGGAACCTGCCAGTACCCACAAGTCCAGGTTAGTGATTCCGGTCAGGTGTAACGGAGTGATGGATGCACTGCATCCCAGTACAAAGAACACGTTGAACAGATTGCTGCCTACTACATTGCCAATGGCTATTTCCGGATTTTTCTTCAAGGCGGCTACAATGGATGTGGCAAGTTCGGGCAGGGATGTTCCGCCTGCCACCAGCGTCAGTCCGATAACAGATTCGCTTACTCCCAGGCTGCGTGCAATGCCGCTTGCACCGTCAACAAAGAAACTGCCGCCGGCAATAAGTGCTCCAAGCCCGCCCAGAATGTAGAGGACAGACTTCCAAAGTGGCAGTTGCCTGATAGTTTCCTCACTGCCGGCTGTTTCTTCGGGACTGTGTGAGGCGATGGCAAAAGTATAACTCAGGAAGATAGCGAAGAAGCAGAGCAAAAGCAAGCCGTCTGTGATACTGAGAGTATTAGCCTTGTCTCCGTTCAGGAATATGTCGTTGGCACAAACCAGTAAAGCAATGGAAGACAGGATGCACAGAGGTATTTCCTTTTGCAATGTGTTCCGGGTTACGGCAATTGGGGCGAACAGTGCGGTGCAGCCCACAATCATCAGTGTGTTGAAGATATTGCTGCCCACCACGTTGCCGATGGCAATATCGGCGCTTCCTTTCAGGGCGGAAGATACGCTGACCGTCAACTCCGGAGCTGATGTTCCGAAAGCAACGATTGTCAGTCCGATAACGATATTGGGTATGCGGAAGCGTTTGGCAACGGATGCTGCTCCGTCTGTCAGTCCGTTTGCACCTAACAGGATGAGGAGAAGTCCTCCTATAAGTAATAGAATGTTCATGAAATATATTATTTTGCGCGCAAAGATAATGCAAAATTCTGATTAAACGAGCCAAGAGGAAGTTCGTTTGCGCTTGTAAATGCGGAGAATTGTTCCGAAACCGGGGCGGAAATTATATCTCCACATTATATGGCTACGCGTGACGGAAATGTAAGTACGGCTCCGAAGGATGGTGCTACGGAAAAAGAAATAATTGAAAGAAGTCGTATCGGAATGATGGTTTGGTTCTTTCCGATACAACTTCGTATAATCAGGATTTTCCTATTGACTTAAAAAACGGGTTATTTGCTGCGTGTAACAGTGTGCAGTACATTGCCTTGTTTGTCAATCATGCGCAGTTCCAGTGTTTTTTTATCGGCAGATACTATGGAAAAGCCCGGTTCGGGACTGCAAAAAACGGTACCTTCAATAGGGTTGACTTTGCGGCTGAGCGAACCTGAGGTGTTGGTGATATAATCTATATTACTGCCCGGTACGCGCACATGCTGGAAGTTATGGATATGTCCGCAGATATACATGTCTACGTTGTGCCTGCGGAGCATAGGGTCGAGCCGCGACTGCATATCCCGGCGTTCGCTTCCGTCTTTTGGTGTTTCGGCATAAATGGGGTGGTGTCCGGCCACGATTACCCAGTCTTCTTTAGCGGCGGTCAGGACAGAATCAATCCATGCGAGTTGTTGTTTGTAATCTTGTTGGCAAGCATCGGGATAAGTCTCTTTCTCATTACGGTATTTGTCTATCATCGGAGCGGTATCTACCCAAACTACCCGGATAGTCATGCCTTTATCTTCAAAAACTTTGGTATAGTAACGTGCGGGCATTGTCCAGCGGCGGCTGATATTCGAATAATCCAGTACGGCTTGCGTGTTGCCGCGGTATTCATGATTACCCAGCAAAGGAAACCAGTCTATCATCAGTTCGGGATGGCTGTAAATCAGTTCGTAATTAGTCATCCACAACGGGTCGTTGACGGAACGTACGCCTTCAAAGTGGTGCACATCACCCGCAGCGAGTACAAACTCCGGGTCTGTGCCGTTTTCCGCCATTACTCCCATCAGTTCGGCAATGGGCTTCTGGTCATAATAGCCGTTGCGTCCCAGGTCATTGGCTACATAGAAGTTGAACTTTTTGTCGAATACGGAATAATCGGTAATTTGGGCACTTGCCCAGTTGCCCAGCAGGGCGACGAATAGTAAAAAGAATATTTTCTTCATTGTTTGGATGTTATTTATTCACTGCAGAGGGTATACAGTTGCATTGTTTTTTCATTTGGTGTGTTACAAAAGAAAATGCTCTGTCTCTCTGTGGTGATGTGTTTAAAAATTAATCTTCACTCCGGCATTCACCTTTACACCGTAGTATTCGGCTTGCATGGTACGGTCTTTCGTTCCCTGGTAGTAGCGGAGAGGCTGGTTCAGCAGGTTATTGGCTTCGGCATAGAATGTAGTCTTTATTTTCTTTCCGAACGTATAGCTTGCGTTGGCGTCCATGTAGTTCACTTTGTCGTAGTAACGGTCGTAGAAAGTGCTTTCACCCATTTCATCGATAAAGTCGGAAGCGAAATTATAGCTTACGCGGATGTTCAGTCCGGCTTTCTCGAAATAGAGCGAAGCATTGGCGGTGTGTGCCGGTGAACCCGGCATACTGAGGCCTTCTTCGTTTTCGCGTCCTTCGAAGTTGAAGTCTTCTACGCGGGAGTGCGTATAGGTGTAAGTTCCGTAAAAGCCGATGCACTTTAAGGCAGGGGCGATGAAACCGAAGTCGCGTTGGTAAGAGAGTTCTACTCCGAGCAGGTTGGCGTTGCCCGCATTCTTGGGCTGTGTGAATCGAGTATATACATTGCCCTGATATTCGTAGTTGGTGCTGACTTGGTCTACGATGAAATCATCGATTTTCTTGTAGAAGATACCGGCACTGACCAGACCGATGCTGCGGAAATAATAGTCGGCGCTCAAGTCGAAGTTGTAGGATGTGGTCGGTTTCAATTCCGGATTACCGATAGTGATTTCATTGTCGGAACGCTTGATGTTTACGCTCGGTACAAGAGCCGAGTACTTGGGACGTGACAGTGTTTGGGTAAATGAACCGCGTACCTTGAAGTCATCGTTTACATTCCACTTTACCAGCAGCGAAGGCAGGAAATTAATGTAGCTGTTGCGCTGACGTTCGGTCTTGCCGGTGATGTCTTCGTCTGCATCGTATGTACGTCCGGTATAAGCCAGATTGGTGTTCTCGATACGCAAGCCGGACATCAGCTCTATGCGGTCTGTGATTTTTGAGTCAAAGCGGACATAGCCGGAGCTGACCGTTTCGCGTGCCTCAAAGTTACCTGCCAGTTCTTCCTGTACTTGTTCTTTCTCGAACAATGCAGGGTTGTTAAGGTCTAATGCTCCGGTGTATTCCTTGCTGGCATAGATTCCTGTCTGGTATTTGCTGTTGGGCATAAAGTGCTTGTTGGATTGGTCAACAGTATTTTTAAGGCTGTTTTCCATAAAAGCATCTTCGTCCAGCGGAGAATATTCGTAGAAGTCCACAGCTTTATCTTTGGTTTTACGAACTACCTTTGCGCCGAATTTCAGTTTGTTGCCATTCTTGAACGGGAGTTTGAAGTTGGCAGAGAATTTCAAGTCCTGCTCTTTGATGTCTTCCTGTTGCTCGGTCAGTTCTTTCAGGCTGAATTCGTCATTCAAGGTCATTGTAGAACCGTCTTTGGGAGATGCGAAAGGCTGACGTTCGTTGCTCAGGTCTATATCGAATTTCTGTTTCTTGAGTTGGAAGTCGATGTAGCGCTCGTTGGGACGCTCTTCGCTGGCTTTGGCATAACTTGCATGCCAGTCCATGGAAAGAAGTCCGAAGAGATGTTCACCGCCAAGTGCAAAATCCATCGTGCGCTGGCGTTCCAGACGGGCATTACGGTTGTCGGGCGTTCCGGCTTTGGTTTGTATGCGTACGGTGGCGCTGCCGTCCGGCTCAAGGTCTTTCAGGTTAGTGCGGTAACGGTTTTCCCAGTCGTTGCGGTTATTGAAGATACCTTTGAAAGTGAGTTTGTGGTTGGTACTGATGTCCCAGTCCAAAGCGGCGGAGTAGCTTTGACGTTCGCGGGTTACGTAATACTGGCGCATTTGGTAGTCGTTGACGTATGCTTTGCCGTCTTTATCCTGCTCCCAGGTAAACTCGGTGTCGTAAGAACCGGAGGGGGCATTTTGATAGGAGGCAGATACCATCAGCCCTAATTTATCATTGAAGAAACGGTCGCCGTAGGTAAATCCCAGGTTCAGCTGGGCTTTTTCGCTAATCCAGTTGTAGCCTGTTCCTGCGGTGGCAGCAATGCTGCGCTTATAGGGTGAGTTTTTCGTTACCAGATTGATAGAGCCGCCAATGGCATCGGCGTCCATATCCGGGGTTACTACCTTGTTTACTTCGATAGTCTGAATCATGTCGGCCGGAATCAGGTCGAGCTGTACGTTACGGGTATCACCTTCGGCAGAGGGTACACGGTTGCCGTTGACAGTTACGGAGCTCAGGTCGGCGCTTGTTCCGCGTACTTGTCCGAAGCGGGCTTCTCCCTGGTCGTACTGCACGTTGATACCGGAGATACGCTTTAAAGCATCGCCGATATTGGAGTCTGGGAATTTGCCTACCTGGTCGGCAGATACTACATTGGTAATTCCCAAGTTGCTCTTTTGGGCGTTGATGGCGCGGCGCTGTCCCTGAAATGCGCCGCCTACAACTACTTCCTGAAGTTCGACTCCTTCGTTCAGTACCACATCTTTCTCTAAAGTGCGTCCGGCGGGAATTGTAATTTTCAGTTCTACGGGTGAGTAGCCTACATAGCTCACCTTCACTGTATAGGTTCCCGGGTCGAGGTTGGGGAAAGTGTAGAAGCCGTTGACGTCGCTCGTCACGCCTGTGTGTAGTTTCTCGATGTAGATTGAAGCACCCGGGAGAGTTTGCTTGGTTACGTCGATAATACGGCCGCGTACCGTACCTTGCTTAACGATATTTGCTTTTTCGTCGGCCATTGTCGTGTTGCTGGCCGCTGCGAATAGTAGAAGGAATAAGAATGCTCTTACAATTTGTTTCATACCTGTTATTATCTGTTAATAATCTGCGGCAAAAGTATAGGTATGGGATTACGTCTGTCTTACGGAATTTTGAAGAAACGGTAACGATAATATTACAAACCAATTGCAAATGATGCATCAGGGGACGATATAATTTATCTTGTATGTACTGAATGACAGATTATAAGATTGGAATGTACTTTACTTTTATTTGCTTTAACTGTATATTAAGGCTGTTTACAGGCAATCAACAGCTTTTTCTCATCGGCAAGAGTCGTTGCAAACAGGTACATGTCTCCACCTTCCGCCAGCTTCAGGCGTTTTCGCAACTCGGCTACGCTGGCAGGAAAATTACGTACTGTGAGGTTGGCCTTCTTTTCCGTTCCTATCAGCTTTTTAAGTTCTTTCTTGTTGAGACTGCTGCTATCGGTAATGCGGAACTTGCGTCCGGGAAAGTCCGGTATATACTCGTCGGAAGTATAAAGATGACTGTTGGGGTGCAGTTTCTCTACATTATATATAGATGAAACGCTGCGGAAGGCTCCGGCTTTTAGGATGGATGCATTGGGTTCGTACAAGTATGTTTTCAATGTGGGAGTATACGGGCATGTATGTTCTTTCTCCTGTTGGCGGGTGAACAGGAGCTTTTGAACCTTCTGCGATGCAGTGAGGTTGATGCAGTGAATAGGGATTTCTTCAGGTACTAATTCCTTTCCACGCTCTAATACAAGGAGAAGTTCCTTGCATTCGTTGTTGACGGAAACGACGTGGGCGGCTTGTACATGTTTCAAGTCATGCAGTGCAAGGGTAAGGTCCAGCATGGGAGATAACTTAACCAGAACGTGTGACGCTTTCTCAAGCAGTAAATTTTCCAAAGCGGAAACATCAGGCTCACATTCGCTGATAGCTATTGTTTTGCCTCCGTGTCCATCACGCCGGGCGGGGTCTATAAATATCCAGTCTACGGATTCCATCATTTGCAGATAACGGATGCTGTCTTCATGGCAGACCATGACCTGTTTTAAATTTAAAAGCGAAAAGTTATGAGCTGCTATTGTACAGAGTGTTTCCTGCCGCTCCACATAGGCGGATTGTTGGAAGCAGGCAGATAGGAAGGCACAGTCGATGCCAAAACCGCCGGTGAGGTCGGTAAAGGTTTTGCGGCTGCCGTATCCCGTGTCTGAAACTATTTTGACCTTATAGTTTGCCGTTACTTCCGAGGAGCATTGTTCCATGGAAAGATGTGCCGGGTAAAGAATACCTTCCCGTGCTGCCCAAGCGGGTATTTTTTCTTCTGCTATTTGACGTCCCACAATTTGGATGATAGCGGCAGGTACGTCTACTGTCGGATACTTGTGTGCTTGTAAAGCAAGGTTGCGTACGTTGTCTTTGCGATGCTCCCGGATAAATCGGAGTGTTTCTTCAGTCAGTGTCATGGGCATTGTTTGAGTAACGGTGCAAAGATACGGATAATTGTGATATGATTGAGGAGTTTTGCCAGCAGACAACCGGCAGGAGGTAGACCGGTTGTCTGCTGAGGCTTTATTGAACCAGGGTAAACTCTACAGGTTGCCCATGCTGGCATTCCACACTCAGTTGGGTTGTGCCGGTCCGGTATGTCGTTTTCACTCTTTTGTCGTGAGCAGACACATGCCATTTACCTTTCAGTTCCAACTCTTTTATTATGATACGGCTGGGTTCTTTGGTTGTGAATGTCTTTTCCGCAATGTTGAGGTCGGGAGTACACACACTCATTACTAAGGCATTATTCTCTTTTTGATACATCACCATTGTTTCTGCGGGCAAGAAAGAGAAAACATTATCGGCAGCCGGTTTGGTATCTTCAAAGACAGCGTATGCCATGGTGCCTGTCAGCACATCATTTACGGCATGCATCTTGCGGTCGCGTTGTATCACTTTGTAGGTGGCTGCCGGCACATGGGTCTTCAGCTCTTTTCCAGAAGGCTGTATCCATACCATGTATTCGTAGCTTCCATCTTTGGGAGCTGTTCCGTGAGCTATCCATGCCGACGCAAATGTTCCGGTAGTGGGGGTGCGTAACTTTTCGTGGCGCGATTCCTGTTCTGTGATTTGCACCTTTACCTTTCCGTCTTTCACAAAATACAGGTTACCGCAGCCGTCTTCAAGGCAGACCGGTTGTGTATCCGAGGCAGGTAGTTCCTGTTGCAGCCCTATTTGCTGTTTTTTTTCTCCAGTAATCCTGATGAAATCTTTTCCCGGTCGGAAGACGTGTTGGAAAAGCGTTGTTTCCGTAGGATAGTCGCTGTTGCTGTTTTTGATGTCTGTGCCAAGGCAGATTAAGCGGTTATCGAAACAAAATACCGACTTTCGTGCTACGAAATCGCCGGTAAAGTTTTTAAGGTCTCGTTCCATTAATTTCATGGCAAACATTCCGTTTTGGTTTTTCAGAGAACTTGCACCGGCGAATTTTTCCTTGGAGCGTGCCATGGTAGTACCAGGCAGAGGACTGTTCAACAGTTCGAAGGGCAGGTGTATGGTGGTGGTGCCGGGCAGTCGGTTCCAATCCCAGCCATTTTCATTGTAACCGCTGGCTTTGCGGGAAGGAGCCCCCATTATTTGTACCGAACCGTAACTTTGATACCGACCGTACCGGTTGTCTTTTGTGTAAATTTCCGCTCCCCATACATCTGTGTTATATCCTTTGAGCGTAACCATCCAGTTATTGCGGCGGAAAATGCCGGCAGAACCGTAATTGTATACAAAAAAGCCTTGCGGCGCTGTTGCCGGAAGTATCCCTTGTTGTTTGAAGTAAGCGGCTTCAGGGGTATTACGTTTGCAAAGGCGCAAATAGTCTGCGGCCAGTTGATGATCAAACGGTTCTCCTTTATCCGAGAAGTCTCCGGATAGGGCAAGGTAGGCAAAAGCGTCTATGTCGTCATCTTTCATGGAACCGCCGAAAGGATGTCTGCCACTGATACCTACGCCCCATTCGTATTTGTTGCAATAGTTGCGCATGGCGATAAGAGCGGATTTCAGTACCTTTCTGGCAGATAAGGTCAATTGATAAGAAGTCTTGTTAGTCAGATTGATGAATTGTCCCAGCATAGCAAGTGCTCCCGTGGTATAGGCCGGATAAAAGCCGCCATGGTGAAAAGTGGTACCGTCTACCTTAATACCTCCAATCGTACCGGGAGTATATCTCAACGACGTGGATACCCAACGTGAAAGTCCTTTCAGTGCGCGGACCCTTTCTCTCTCATCCTTTGTCATCATGGCTGAAACAATTTTAGGCATCAGCAATGTATGCCATGTATCCAGTAACTCGTCGCGGTTTTTGCCGCATGCCTTACGGGTTTCCTGTAAGGCTGCCCAGAACGATAGTGTTGAAAGGATATTATCGCATGTGGGAGCTTGCCGTATTTTGTCGCGCATCAGCCAAGCTGTGGTGTATATTTTTCTTATCTGATAGCCGTAATGGTGGTTGGTTCCCATGCCGCTTCCGAAAGCAAATCCTTGGTTCATGGCATAGTCCCAGACTAAAAAATATTTGTGTTCTGCATCTTTGGATTGATTGTAATAGGCATCATAGGCAAATCCGGAGAGCATTGTTTCCAGATCGTTGAGGGATATTTCTCCCTTTTTGCGGTTTAACTTGTCATCGGGAACTACAAGAGGAGCTCCTGTAAAGCCATTTCCGGAGCGTTGTATCTGTGCTTTTTGGAATGTAGCATAGGCTTTGTCGATTTTGCCTTGTGAAACTTTATCCGCTGTCAGGACTTTTGTCAGCCGTTCTTCTATGGTTTGTAATTCCTGCTTCTCTGTCGGAGTCAGCGTAGCAGGAAGAGGCAGGTCATATTCCAGCTGTTCCCATTGCCATACACGACACCAATGCCATAAGTCTCTAAATGTAAGTGAATTATTGTAAGGCATCTGCATGTCGGGAGTGGTGCGTTGATTCATTTCTTTTACGGGGAAAACGAGACGGTCGAAGAATACGCGTCCGTTGTTGTCCGGAGCAACGATACGGTAACCGGCGATTGTATTCTCTTGCTTATCTCCTTTCATGTGGGCAAAGCCTATCCAACAGGCACGCCAACCCTGAGCGTTTAGCCGGAAACCGAACCTATAGGATATATGACCTGTTGGAGAGAAGAATTCAAAGCGCAGTGAATCTTTTCTGACTTGTTCGTTGTAAATCCATAGTGTAATCCCGCGCTTTTCTTTTGATACGGAGTCCAGATGTAGGGGAGTATCTAGTTTGACGGTGAGCACGGAACGGGGAGAGAATTGCCATGCAAGGCTTCTTTTCCCTTCTTTGTAGAACTCTTCTGAGGAAGAGAGTTCGTTTGGTTGTACTGTGCAGAAGGATTGTGGCACTCCTTTTTCAAATCCGGTTGTCTGTGCAAAGAGTATGTTGCCAAGGCATAAAAACAAACAATATAACAAATAGAATCGGTACATATTTCGAAATTTTAGCAGGTATGCAAAAAAAAGAGGTTGTCTCCGATGTAGAGGCACTCTGCCGCCATCTCTTTCCGGACGGAACGGCAGACTGCTTCATGCCATGAAACAACCTCTTTCGGTTAAGTTAATAAAAAAAGTTGAAGGTTAGAAGAATTGTAGTTCTTTTATTTAGGTTATTGCCAATATTTATTCTGTTCCAATTTGCCGTTTACATCCAGTTCTTTTGTCGGAATGGGGAGGAACTGGTGTTTTTCTTGTGTACGTGCTGCATAATCGCGTGCACCGATAAACTGGTTTCCTGTAGCCCAGCGTTTATCTTGAGTCGCAGCTCCTAATTTGTCGTGTACGGCTTCTACATAAATACCCCAGCGTACCAGATCATATTTCCGCAGAGACTCAAAACAGAGCTCACGGGCACGTTCGTCACGGACGGCTTGTTGGAAGTCTGTATAGGACAAACCCTCCAATTTGGATATGCCTGCACGTTGGCGTATCTCATTAATGCATTCGTATGCTAAATCTGTAGGTCCTTGATGGGCTTCATTTTCTGCTTCAGCCAGCATTAAAAGGACATCACCATAGCGTAAAATCGGATAGTTTTCAGGAGTATAACTCTTCTCTTTCATAGAAGAGGTTTCCCATTCGCGGCGGAACTTTCCACATGAACGTTGGACAATCTGTTTGTTTGTCCATGTTTTCTTGTTGTCGTTTACATCATACCAATAAGGAGCGATGGACAAGTCGCGGCGCTTATCGTTTTCTTCGAATAAATCCCAAAGTATCAGAGTGGCTGCATAAAAGCCATAGGCGTATCCCTTACCGGTAGCTTTGGTGCATTTTTGAAGATTGCCTATAACATTTCCTATACGCCCATCTGTATAGTTTCCTATGCCGTCGGCAGTACGGTTACCGATAAATTCGGCTTCCCAGATGCTTTCATTGTATTCGGTATCATATTTGTCGGCTGCCATGTTCTTCCAGATAGCATAGATATCCGGATTCATCTTATGCTTATTCGACTTTTTCACTTCATTGGCCCAATATGCAGCTTTGGCATAATAAGGCTGTCCGCCGTTGGCGGGATATCCGGCACGCCACAAGTATACGCGGGCAAGGATACCCATTACTGTATTCTTTTTGATATAAGAGGGAGACTTATCATAGGCCTGGTCATCAACCAAGTTTACGCATTCTTCCATTTCTCCGATAATCCAATCCAAAGCATCGGCATGGGGAGTTGCTTCTATGGATGAATTATTCACATCTTTGAATGAGGTCTTGCGGATGGGTACTTCGTACCAACCTTGTACTAACAGGAAGTGAAAATATGCACGGAGAAATTTAGCTTCACCTTTCATTCGTGTTTTCACACTTTCATCCATGTCGGCTTTGTCAACATTCTCAAGAAAAACGTTGGCATTGTTGATTCCTTTGTAAAGAGTCTCCCATGTACCCCATACATGTTGGTTTCCCGGATTATGGTCGTTGCCATAGACTTGACTTGCCAATTGTCCGCTTTGGCGCTGGTAGTAACTCAGGTCGTCTATGTTGGATATCATGCATGAGTAATTGTTTCCGTATACCTTCTCGTAGACCAAAGTATAATAGACTCCGGCCAAAGCAGCCGTGCATTCACTTTCATTGGAGTAAAAAGTTTCCGGAGCGGTGAAATCATAAGGCTTTGTATCCAAAAAACTGTCGCAGGAGCTCAGCATTATGGCAGAGCATAATGTTAAAACTGTTGCATGGAATAATTTATATACTGTTTTCATATCAGTCTCATTTTTAATATTTGGTTAGAATGTTACATTTAATCCCAATGACATACTGAAGGCGCGAGGGTATGGAGACCAGTCAAAGCCCGGTGTCAATGGAGAATTACGGGTAGAAACTTCCGGGTCGCTTCCGGAATAACCGCTGATAGTGGCAATGTTTTCGGCAGAAAGGTAAACACGTGCGCTGCTTATATGCAAGGGCTTCAGTGTTTTTGCCTCGAAATTATATCCCAATGAGATGTTCTTGAGTTTCAGGAAAGAGCCGTCTTCCACATAGAGTGAACTGTATTCATTGGAACCTTGCGCCCGGGCTCTCGGTATGTTGCTGGTGGGGTTTTCCGGAGTCCAGCGGTTAGTATAGGCAGCAAACATATTGGTATTTTGTTTGGCAGCAGGGTTTTCGAACACCATGCGGTTGGCATTGAGAATATCATTGCCATAGCTCCATTGGAAGAAGATGTTCAAGTCGAAGTTTTTCCAAACCAGATTATTGGTAAAACCACCTATGTGTTTGGGTTGACCGTTACCGATAGTGGTCTTGTCCTTATCGTTGATTTCGCCTTCACCTGTCAGGTCACGGTATTTGGGGTCTCCCGGTTGAGTACCGGCTACGTAATACGGGATGCCTTCTTTTAAGGTATATACCTCTTTGCCGTTTTCATCTATTGTTTTGTTGAAGTCCTCGTATTTGTAAGTTCCGTCATAGATGAAGCCGTACATTTTACCGGCAGATTCACCTACTTTGCTGATATATGCCGGAGTGGTTTTATATTTGTTATCCCAACTGATATAGCTAGTCATATAAGGTTGTCCTGAGTTCAAGGCTATGATTTCATTCTTGTTGAAAGCGATGTTGAAGCTGGAATTCCAACTGAAATCTTTAGTTTTGATATTGGTTGTTTCCAAAGTGATTTCCAAACCGCTGTTACGCAATTTTCCAACATTTAAGGTAGCAGAAGAGAAGCCTGAGCTGGCAGATATATCGGCATCAAGCAACAAGTCCTTGGTGGTTTTGATGTAATAGTCCATATTCAGGTTAATTCGTCCGTCGAGGAAGCCAAGGTCCAAACCGAGGTCTAATTGTTCGGTTGTTTCCCATTTCAGCTTTTCATTCTGCATGCTGCTCAATACATAACCCGGTACAAACTGACCGTTCCACGGATATTTGTAAAGATCGTCATCAGTGATGAGGTGTGCCATATAGTCATAGTTGTCTATGCGGTTGTTACCGGTCTGGCCATAGCTGAAACGCAGCTTACCGTTTGACAGCCAGCTGGCATTTTCGGCAATGAAAGATTCACGCGCAAAAGCCCATGCCAAAGAGCCGGAAGGGAAATAACCCCAACGGTTGCCGCGGGCAAATTTGGAAGAACCGTCGGCACGCATGGTAGCTGTTATATAGTAACGGGAGTCGTAGTTATAATTGATACGTCCGAAATAAGACATCAGTTTGTTTTCGCCTTTGGAAGAGTTTACGGCCGGTGTGCTTCCCTTATCGAGTCCTGCCATGCCAAAAGATTCATTGCTGATTTTTTCCGTCCGTATAGAATGTATATAGCTGGTATTTTTCTGAACAGACATACCGAGCATCGCATTGAAATTATGAGAGTTCTTGTTCAGCTGGTAGCTGAGTGTATTTTCGTTCAGGTAACTTCTTGCTTCGCTTTGGTATAGATAAGCGTTTATTCCCTTACTTTGAGTGTTGGAGGGATGGCTGTTACCGGTGCGTGTCTGAGAACCGTTGAATTCTTCGTTTTTGTAGTCGGTTGATGTATATCCGGCTGTAACTTTCAGTTTGAGTTTCTTAATTATCTCATACTCGGCACCTATATTAAATTGGAGGTTATTGGTTGTCTTATGACGGTATTCGTTTTGAGCAGACTTCACGGGGTTAAATCGGTAGTCTTCACTCATATTGACGCCCTCATCGTACATTTGGTTGAGAAGATCGCTTCCAGTAGGAGATACCGGACGGAAAGACCATACGCTATACATATAGGCGGTAGACATGGAACTTGTGGCACCTGATACAGTAGGACCGTCCTGAACGGTGCTGGCATAGTTTCCTGTAAAGTCAATCTTCAGTTTGTTGTTTACTTTCTGGCTCAGGTTCACACGTCCTTGATAGCGTTTTACGCCGGAGTTGATGATAACTCCCTGTGTGTCATCGTAAGACAAAGATGTGGTGTATTTCAAGTCGCCTTGCGAACCGGTCATGGATATATGATGGTTATGGCTGAGAGCGGTACGGTAGATATAATCTTGCCAATCGTAAGATTGGGCATTGTGATAGGCATCCAGTGTAGGATAAAGTTCGGTTATATAGTTTTTCTGGAATTCTTCTCCGCTGCCCATGATTTCTTGTTGCAACATGACAAAGTCATAGGCATTCATCACTTCCGGTGTGTTTTTTACAAGACCTACTTTTACGCTACCGTTGTATGTAATGGTAGGTTTTCCAGCTCCGCCTTTTTTGGTGGTTACGATAACTACACCATTGGCACCGCGTGCTCCATAGATAGCTGTGGCGGAAGCATCTTTCAAGATGTCTATGGATTCAATATCATTAGGATTTATTGATCCTAAGCCGGAACTTTCGGAAGGGAATCCGTCGATAACGTAAAGCGGAGCTGTACTTCCGGTCAATGAACCGGCACCGCGGATTACTATATTAAAGTTATCTCCCGGTCCACCGTCACCGGATGAAACCTGTACACCGGCAATACGTCCTCCGAGGCTTTCGGTAATATTGCTGACAGGAGTCTTGGTCAAATCGCCCATATTGGCAGAACCGATAGAACCGGTCAGGTCACGTCTTCTGACATCACCATATCCTACAGCAACAACGGTCACTTCTTCCAAGGTTTGGGTATTTTCTGTCATTGTAATATCAAATTTACTTTGATTGCCTACTTTGACATTTTCCGTTTTGTAGCCGATAAATGAGAATTGTAAAACATCACCATTTTTTACATTGTCCAATTTAAACTCTCCGTTTAAATCTGTGGTTGTCCCATTGGTTGTTCCTTTAATTACAACACTTACCCCGGGCAACTCTCCCATGGCATCAATTACTTTACCTGTAATCTGTCTTCCTGTCTGTGCCTGTACTGCTGTACAACAGAAAAGGATGAATAAAAGATTTAAGATAACTTTTGGTCTCATAAAAATAAAATTAAAAAATTAGGATGTGCAAATGTATGGATTGTATAAGAAATGTGAAATCTGTAATTGTCCATAAAAAGTACAAATTCATACATGTGGAGTTGTAACTAACTGCGATGCAGCCAATAAACTGCTATTGGCAAGAAGGTATTATTATGTTACATTAAGATTTGCGGAAAAAGGAATGTGGGTCAATTAGCTATGACCATCAACGGCTCTCGTTTTACAAGAGATTCCCATTTTGAGCAACTTGCACCGATTTATGCTGTAGCTGCTCAAGAAATAGAAGATTATATAAGGTTTTGTTTATTATAAACTGCTGCAACATTCTTGCGAATGGGGTTATATATAGAAGTATTTCTTAGAATTGTAGTAGCTTTATAGAATTGGACATACTATCATATCTGGAGGGTCTGCAAACAAAAAAGGCTCCATTCTGTTAAGAATGAGCCTTTCAGTTTGTGGACCAGCCTGGGCTTGAACCAGGGACCTCCAGATTATGAGTCTGTTGCTCTAACCAACTGAGCTACAAGTCCGGTGTATCCTTATATCGGATAGCGGGGACAAAAGTAGTATTTTCTCTTGAAATATGCAAGCGTTTCAGATAAAAATGCGAATGTTCTTTGTTTAGAATTTATATGTTCGTTTAGGATTCTTGGGAAACCACCCTTTTTTTACCCGCTCTTCTTGTTCAAATACTTCTTTGATGGTCCAAAATGAGGAGAAGGCGAATACGCCTAGCAGCGAGGCTACCAAAATATTATCGGTACACAGTGACGCAATGGTACCGCCGATTCCCAACAATAGGAAAATCCACCAGCATTTAGTTCCCCAATAATATTCGGCTTTTACTACTATGGGGTGGAAGATGCCTATGATAAGGAAAGTACAGATACCGATTACAAGTCCTGACAGGTGATATTCGTTTAAGAAATCCATATTTATATAAAGAGTGATAGGGTGGTGAAATCATGGGGTTATGTCAAAACAAATAATAAGTGTTTTTTGTTTCGGCACAACCCCATTGTTTTATTTATCTTACTTTTCCGGGCAAATAGGAATTTCTTTCTTGATGCTCTGTTCCAGTGAAATTAATGTTTCCGTTGCGGTTACGCCGGGGATTTCCTGCATCTTGTTATTCAGCAAGTCCATTAGGTGTTCGTTGTCACGCGCATACACTTTGGTCAGCATGGTGTACGGACCGGTGGTAAAATGACACTCCACGATTTCGGGAATCTTTTGCATTTCGGCAACAACAGCCTTGTACATGGAACCTTTTTCAAGTTTGATTCCTACATAAGTGCAGGTCCTGTAGCCTAAGGATTTGGGATTTACATGGTAGCCGGAGCCGACAATGACACCCAAATCAATCAAGCGCTGTACACGTTGGTGAATGGCAGCACGTGACACGCCGCATTCGGCAGCTACATCCTTAAAAGGAATACGGGCATTTTGGGAGATGATTTCCAAAATCTGCCGGTCAAGATTGTCTATTTTTTCCATAATAGTAAATAAGTAAAGTTCT
>ENA-OPNV01000656-OPNV01000656.1-human-gut-metagenome-genome-assembly--contig:-NODE-656-length-19449-cov-2.737238_pt1 | contig 19449 bp, 19 predicted proteins | sample MGYA00241542_ERZ501781 | MGnify/ENA primary metagenome ERZ501781 (study PRJEB25962, sample SAMEA2042609) | human gut metagenome | biome: human gut; feature: human-associated habitat; material: faeces...
CGGTCCTCTTTTTGCAGCCATTCGCAGTGGCAAGCACTCAAGATGCTACAAAACATTCCCCCGGAATGTTTTTCCCAAATCAAAGATTTGGAGCATCGGTCTCTTGCACTTCGTGCAATTCACTCTCAGGCTGCAATCGCAGAAATGTAATCAAATTACATTGTTTAGGAAATAAGAAATTAGAGGACTGCTTCGGCGGTCCTCTTTTTGCAGCCATTCGCAGTGGCAAGCACTCAAGATGCTACAAAACAAAAACGGGCTGGAGTAAAACTCCAACCCGTTTTTGTTTTATTTTATTCGATTTCGATATATTTTGTTGTATCAATTTCTTTCTTTGGCTGTTCTTTTGGAATAGTCAATTTAAGAATACCGTGCTTAAATTCACCTTTAATGTCAGCCTCGTTTATGTCGCCTACATAAAAGCTTCTTTCACAAGTGCCGGCATAACGCTCTCTGCGGATGTATTTAGATGATTTCTCATCTTTTTGTTCCTCATCAAGACCTTTTTCGGCTCTGATGGTGAGGTAACCGTCTTTAAGCGAAACTTTTACATCATCTTTTGAGAAGCCCGGCAAATCCATTTCCATTAAATAGCTGTCGTCGCTTTCCTGTACATCGGTCTTCATAAGGTTTTTACCTCTGTGACCATACAGTTTCTTTTGCATTTTCTCCATATCTCCGTCATCATAAAACGGAAAATCAAAGAAATCATCGAACAAATCTTTACCAAATACACTAGGCATCAACATAAGTCATCGCTCCTTTCATAAAAAACACCATATTGAAACCTGTTTTTTATGAACTCGGGATGGGAAACAAAGCGGAGTTACCTAAGGCTTTCGCCTCTCTTGCTTCTCCTTGACTTCCTTTCCTTTTGTTCTGTCTATACTATATCACCGCCGATTAGCACTGTCAAGGGTAGAGTGCTAATGTTAACAAATAATTAAAGTTTTTATCCGATAGGTACAAAAACAGCAAAATTTATATATTTTATGCCGGATGTTAAAACTCTGCGTACAAAAGCAAAGCGGACTTTGTATATATTTGTGATATTTTATTGCAAAAGTACGGTGGAAATTATAAAATAAATATATCAATATTTATCAGGTGTTTATATGATTGAAAAAAGATTTGAAGAATTAAATGAACGCGCTTATGAAAGGGGATATAATACCTTTTCCGATTTTTTGAATATGGAGGAGCAAAGCGTACTTAAATCGACTTTTATTCCGTGCGTGCTTTTTGGGGGATATTCAATGGCGGAGCGTGTGGTGGCAGGCTTTGGCGAGGATTTGAACGATGAAAAATTCCCGATTGTGTGCGTTTGTGCAAAACCGCTTATTCAAAAATTTGCCGATGAACTGACGCACCGTGATTTTCTCGGTGCGCTGATGAATTTGGGAATAAAAAGGGAACTTGTGGGTGATATAATTGTTGATGATAACTGCGGATATATCCTTTGCCTTGAACATATTGCAGATTATATTTGCGAAAATTTAAACCGTGTTCGCCACACAAGTGTAAAAACGCAAATAAGCGCACTTCCTGAAAATTTGAATAAAGAGATTGAATCAAGCGAAGTATTTGCGGTATCAAAAAGAATTGATGTGGTGATAAGCGCGGTTTATAATCTGTCAAGAAATGAAACTTCAAAGCTTGTTAAAAATGAGAGAGTGTTTGTAAATTCCCGTATGGTATCTTCTGTATCAAGTCTGCTTAACGGCGGTGATGTTGTATCCGTCAGGGGATTTGGCAGATTTGTATTTGTAAAAGAGATAAAGGAAACTAAAAAGGGCAGGCTTGTACTTGAAATTAAAAAATATTGACAGTCCAAAAAAATGAACCAATGCCCAAATATAATATGTATATGTGATATAATACGCTCGGAGGGATAAATATGAATACTGTGTTATCATTTATAATAATCGCGCTTCTTGTTATTTGCCTGATTATGCTTATTATGATTTATTCTAAAAAAGGTACATCGTCAGGCGAACTTATTAAGCAGCAAATTGAACTTTCGTCAAAAGCTACCGATGATAAAATATCAAAATTGAGCAGCCAAATGGGTGCGCTTACCGATAAAAATTACGAGCAGCAAATTAAACTTATTGAAACGCTGAATGTAAATTCGCAAAAGCAAATGCAAATAACAGCCGAGTCGCTTGAGCGTATGCAATCAAGTAATGAAAAAAAGCTTGAACAAATGCGAAAAACCGTGGATGAAAAGCTTGATGAAACTTTAACTCAAAGGCTTAATTCTTCTTTTGAAACAGTGTCAAAGCAACTTACAAATGTATATAAAAGCCTCGGCGAAATGAAAGAGTTAAGCTCAAATGTTACAGACAGTGTCGGTTCGCTCAACCGAGTTTTAACCAATGTTAAGGCGCGCGGTACTTGGGCGGAAGTTCAGCTTCAAAATATACTTGACCAAACTATTGCAAATATGTACGAAACAAATGTGCAAACAAACCCGAGCTATAACGGCAGAGTTGAATTTGCGGTTAAAATACCAAACGGTGATACCGATGAAATTACATATCTTCCGATAGATTCAAAATTTCCTATGGAAGATTATGCCCGTCTTACCGCCGCAAGTGACGAGGGCGATATTGAAGCACTTGCAAACGCTAAAAAAGCACTTGAAACAAGGGTTAAGGATGAAGCAAAGCTTATCAAGCAATATATTTGCCCGCCGTATACCACACCTTTTGCAATTATGTACCTTGCAACAGAGGGCTTGTATGCTGAAATTATATCTTCTAAAACAGGAATTGCCGAAAGCTTGCAGGCACAGGGAATTATGATTGCAGGCCCGTCAACAGTTACCGCACTTCTTAATTCACTTGCAATGGGTTTCAAAACCGTTGCTATTAACAAAAAGGCAAATGAAGTGTGGAAAGTTCTCGGTGCGGCAAAAACACAATATGAAAAATTCGGTGTTGTGCTGGCGAAGGCACGCAAAAAGGTGGAAGAAGCCGGCAAAACTTTGGAAGACGCAGAAAACCGAAACAGAATTATCCAAAAAAATCTTAAAACCGTTGAATCTCTTTCTGCCGATAAGGCAGAGCAAATTCTTGGATTGGAATTTGAAAACGAAGAATGATTTACAAAACTCTAACAGGGCATTTTGCCCTGTTTTTTTACCTCTTGACAAATGGTATAAAATATTTTTTAATAAAATCAGAAATCTTTGTCACAAAATCGATTTATTTAGGGATATTGTATAATGATAGGACTTTTTTTAAATCTGCTTGATACTCAAAGTGAAAAAGACAAATTCGCAAATCTGTATGATAAATATAAAAATTTGCTTTATTGGATTTCGTATGGAAAAACGAAAAGCAGTCAGGATGCCGAGGAGTGCGTTCAGGAAACATTTTTCTATGTTGCAAAGCATTTTGAAAAAATCGGTGATGTCAATTCAAGTAAAACCAAGGGTTATCTTGCAACAATTGTCACGGGATTTTCGATTGACATTTATAATAAATCAACGGAATTTAATCACATTGATATTGATGATAACAATATGACTCAAAATTTATCATATTTTGATAATATCGAAACTCTTGAGCTTTCTTGCGCAATTGAAAATGTTCTTAGCGAGGAAGAAAAAATTTATGTCTATCTCAAATATGTTTACGGATATAAGAACACCGAAATTGCGGAAATTTATAATGTTACGGATATATCGGTGCGCAAAAAAATTGAAAGAGCCAAAGCAAAATTAAAAAAATATTTTGAGGAGGAAACAAATGACTAATTTTGAAGAAGCTTGCAAAATGTCGGCTGAAAAATGGGCTGATTCTTTGCCCTCCGAGATTGAAGTGCATAATTTTAGCAAAAAGCATATTGATGCCATAAATGAAATTATATATCCCAAGCAGAGCGTTAAGGTTAAAAAGCTTTCAAAGAAAACAATTAGGTTTATCATTATTGCCGCTGTTTTGCTTGTGCTTGCAACTACTGCCATTGCTTCCCCTGCCTTTAGGCAATTTACTTTAAATAATTTCTCAAACCATAGTGAATATAGAGTTGGTGATACTAAAAATGTTCTTGCACTTACTGATTTAAAAGTGAATTATATTCCAAAAGGCTTTAAAAAAACTTATAGTTATAAAAACTACTCGTATGGTTATACAAATTTAAATAAATATGTTTATGTAGATAAGATGAGCTTAGATACTGAAATAGCTTTTGATACCGAAACAAGCAGAAGCGAAAATATTACAATAAAAGGAGCAAAGGCGATTTATTATATTACTGATAATAATGTTGGAACAATAATATATAATGATGGTAATTATATTTATGATATTCATGGTAATATAAGCAAGGAAGAACTTGTTAAAATTGCACAAAACGCAGAATAATGAATTAGGCAAAATGCCGAATTCTCGATTTTTTAAATTTTTTTGTCACAAAGTGGCCTTTTTTAGGGATTGTGTATAATGAAAGCTGAAATCGGAAAGGAGGTGCAGATATGCCTACACAAAGTACAAGGATAAAACAGATTTTTGCAATTGTATTTTCTGTTTTGTTAATGTTTTCAAGCTGTATAGTTGCAAATGCCGACATAAATGACAGTATCAGTATATGTTATGCTGAAATAAACAGCAGAGATGTTAATTTAACTATATCGGGGATAAAGGCAACTTGCAAAGCAAGTTTATTTGCTAAAAAATCGACGACCTTGAAAATAAAATTGGAGTTGCAAAAGAAAAAGTCAGACGGATATGAAACTGTTGAAACTTGGACGAAAAGCGGAAATGGCTTGAAGCTCGACTTGCTGGAAACAAGAAACATTAATCGGCTTTGCAAATATAGAATAAAAGCTACATTTACTGCTGGCTCGGAAAAAGAAATAGTTTATCAGTATTGATAAGGAGAAAGTTATGAAAAAAATCATAAAAAGAATATTTGTTGTTATATTATCAGTTATTTTTGTTTGTTCTTTTAGTACATATGCATATGCTAGCGAAAAAGTGCAGCCAACAATTTCATTTTGTGCGACATTAAAAATTGTGTCTTGTCCAAATGCATCAAATAGCTCGAAGGCTAGTTCCGGTATTTTAGGACATTCGTTTTTAATAGTTGAAAATATAGGCGTTTCAACTTTCAAAATCGGACATATGACAGTGCCTGTTGGCGAGAGTATCACAGTCGGTACTTATTCAAATAGAAAAAATCACAATGGAATTTGGTATAACATTGAAGGATACACCGGAATGAATGGCACATGTTATAGCCTGACGACAGGTTTGACAGGTAGTCAAGTAGCAACATTGAGAGATACGATAAATGCTCATGATTCTTGGAGTTTGACGAAAAATTGCAGCTATTTCGCAAAAACTGTTTGGAATTCGGTTAATACAGGTTGTAAACTTTCTGGAAGTAACCCCAAAGCGTTGGCTGACAGTATAAAAAAAGTTAATGGATATAGCACAAAGGTTACAATTCCTAAAAAAAGTATAAATAATATTGCAAGACATACCAAAGACGGAATAGTATATGATAAAACAGGTGCAAAAGCAAGTGGTGATTAATTATGATTTTTATTAAAGCTTTTATAAAATGTTATCCCTATCTTGTAGGTATAGCGATTATTTGCTTTGTATGCTATGCAGTGTGGATTTCAAAAATTTATTATGATATACTTACCGCAGTTCCTTTATGGATGCTGATTGCGTATGGTGCAATATTAAGCGTGGCAGTAATCGCTGTTTTGACTGTTATATACATAATTTTGCTCAAGTGCGTTAATAAATAATTACAAATGGGAATAAAAAAGACCGTCGGGTGACGGTCTTTTGCTTTTGTATCATTTTTTAGTATAGCAAATATGGGAAAAATGAACTCCTTTATCATAATAGCTTGCAAGAAGTTCTTTTTCGTATTCATCTTTATTAAATGCAGGGAAAAATACCTGCGCGTCGTCACATTCAGCTTCAATTTCGGTTAAATACAGCTTGTCTGCCATTGGCAAAAACTGCTTGTAAATGTCACCGCCGCCGATTATAAATGCATTGTCGCTGTCAACTTCCTTTAATGCATTTTCAATGGAGTTAACCACCGTCGCACCCTCGGCTTCATAATCTTTTCTTGTGGTGATAACTATGTTTTTTCGCCTTGGCAAAGCTTTCGGCAGTGATTCAAATGTTTTTCTGCCCATAATTACACTGCTGCCCATTGTGGTTTCTTTAAAGAATGCCATATCGTCTTTAAAATGCCAAATCAGGTCGTTTCCTTTGCCGAGTTCAAGATTTTTGCCTACTGCGGCTATCATACAAATTGCCATAATTTTCTCCTGCTTACTGTGAAATAGGGAATGAAATTTTGCCTAAATGTTTATAATCAATAAGTTTAACATCTTTGCAGTCTCTTGATGAATCAAATTTAAAGAAATCATCAACTTCCGGATTAAGCCAAAGCTTCGGTGCAGGCAAATCGCCCTGCTCGTCAAACCTCTTTAACTGCTCTTTAATTCCGTCAATCTGGTTTACATAGATGTGTGCATCCTTAATGCTCCAATCAATTGTGCCCGGCTTTAAACCGCAAACCTGCGCAAGCATACAAAGAAGTGTTGCATATTGCGTAACATTAAACGGTAAACCAAGCGGAACATCACAAGAACGCTGATGCACCCAGCAGTTAAGCTTTCCGTTGGTAACATCCCATTCGCTTGACCATACACAGCTCGGAAGTACCGCTGTATCAAGGTAATCGTTTTGCCATAAAGTCATTACCATTCGCCTGTCTTCCGGGTGATTTTTTATTTTGTCAATAAGATTTTGAGTCATTTGGAATTTATTTACAATGTAACCGTAAGCTGTGCCGATTGTGTGCGCCCACTCTTTGCCGAAGAATTTGTGAACTTCTGTTTTAACAAGTTTTCCGTTTTCATCCGGCAGCATTTGGGTGGCGTTCCAATATCCTTTTTCGTCAATTTCCCATTCATTCCAAATTTTAACATCGCGTTCCTGTAACCAGCGAACATCGTTTGACTGCGCCTGATATATCCACATCATTTCAAGCACTGCCTGGCGGATAAATAATTGCTTTGTGGTAAGAATAGGGAATTCCTGTGATAAATCAAAATGAAAATGATGTGACGGTACTTTGATTGTGTTAGTTCCCGTTCTGTTAACAACTTCAGTTCCCTCTTCAAGTATTTTTCGGCATAAGCCCAAATAATCTTTATCCCATTGTGACATAATTATATCCCTTTCAAAATAAACTAACGGTATTTTAACATAAAGCGACATTCATTTCAACTATAAAACTGATTGAAAAGGTGAACTGCCCCTGATGTGCAGACAGTACAAAAAGGGATGAATAAATGCCGTTAAACCGAAAAACACATTTTTGATTACGAACTTGAAAGTACAATTTTCCTTGCGTATAAATTGATGATAAGCAGTCAGTCGAATTATAAACACATCAAGTATTTATTAAATTTTTGTAAAGTCTATTTACAGTTTCTTAATTTATGATATACTTATAATGTTACTAATTTATGAACCGAGGTGCTCCTATGGGAAAGGTTAAATCTTTTTTGAACAGCAAAATTGTTAAAAAAGATGTAGGCGAGCCGACATATCTTACCTGGAAGGAAGCTTTGTCTTATGCAATGGGCCGTGGCGCTCAGGGTATGAGTACAAGTATGACAGCTTCAAAATATGTCAATTTCTTTATTACCGATGTGCTTCATATCAAAGCAAGGCACGCAAGTAATATCAGGCTTTATTGCGGTATTTTTGATGCGATTAACGACCCGATAATGGGTGTTATTGTTGATAAAACCCGTTCACGCTGGGGCAAAATGAGGGGCTATATCAAATTTGCACCTTATCTTGTGTCACTGTTTATGATTTTATTCTTCGTCGGTAATGACAACCTGTCATATGGAATGAAGATGGCATTGACTGTTTTTGCTTTTGTCGGCCTTGATGTTACATATACTGCATTTGATGTTCCTATGGGCGCGCTCGCGTTTTCAATGACCCCCAACGGTACTGAACGAACGAAGCTTTACGGTATTGCGTCTATCGGGCGTATGATAATCGGTGCTATTCCGGCAGCTTTGGTTGCTTTTGCCGCTTGGTTACCGTATTTTAATTCAAATCTTGATAAAGCATATTTGGTTGCGGCTGTTTTTTCGGCAGTGTTTATTATTGTGTTTACCCGCTTTACATTTTCAAACTGCCATGAAAGAATGGAGCATAGCGAGGAAACACCGTCACTTAATGAATGTATCCACTTGCTTTTAACAAACAGGCCGCTTTTAATGCTTTTCCTTTGTAACATCTTTTTTGTAATTATTAAGGTATCCGAGCAATGCTCATTCTATTTTGCATATGATTCACTTTTCAATGCTAAATATAACGGACTTCTCGATATTATGAAAGCACCGGGTTCTGTTTTGGCAGGTTTGCTTGTTCCTATTATTGTTGAACGCTTGGGTGCTAAAAGCGATAGTAAAAAATTCTATCAGGTGTGCTGTGTTTTAGGTATAGTTTTAAACGGACTTTTTGCCCTTTTAACATACAACGGAATTATGAACAAGCCTGCAAATCAGCCTGTTTCAACCTTAACCGGTGTAATTGTACTTGCATTTTCAATGCTTGTTACATTCCCGCTTGAATTTAAAAACCTTATGCAAAAGGAAATGGAAGCCGAAACAGTTGATTATGTTGAATGGAAATCAGGCAAGCGTGTTGAGGGTACAATGCTTTCAATTATGTCATTTACAGGTAAGCTTGAAGGTACACTTTCATCTTTCATCTGCCTTCAGGTACTTGCAAGAACAGGTTATGTTGAGCATACAACCGATGTTTCCACTGTTCAAAATCATTCAACTCTTTTAGGTCTTTTCCTTATGACCACCGTATTTCCTATTGTGGGTTACCTGCTTATGCTTATTCCTATGCATTTTTATAATATTACAGGTGATGGCCACAGAATGATGATTAAAGAAATTATGGCTCGCCGTGAAAAAGAAAAAGCAGAAAAGGAAAGCGCATAATTTAATATTTACAGTTAAAAACAGCCCTTATTATAGGGCTGTTTTCGTTAAAATAAATATATCAATGTTTCGGAGGTATAGAAATGAAAAAAACATTTTCGATATTTTTAAGCTTGCTTCTTGCAATCAGCTGCTTATCGGTAGGTTCAATAAACGCATTTGCAAATACTAAAAAGACTGCGCAGGAAATCTATTTGAATTCAAGCGCTGCAGTTTGGGGTGACTTGGGAAATAAAGCATATGTTGAATTTACTCCGTCTTATACCGGCTCATTTGAATTTTATTGCTTTAATCAAAGCTATGGCGGTAATATTATGGCGTCGATAGAAGATTTCAGCGGTGAAACATATAACACCGTGCTTAATGATAATAACCCAAATCTTATTTGTGCCGCTACACTTGAAGCCGGTAAAACATATTACTATGTGCTTGAATCGGCATCTGTGTCTTTTTCAAATGTAGTAAGTGTAAGAAATCATAATCACGATTTCAGCTTATACAAATCATATCCTGCTCATTATGACCAATACGACAGTGCACAAAATTATGACGGTTATGTTGAAAGCATTTGCACATATTGTCCGGAATACATAAAAACCGCCAGCTTTCCTGCTGTATCAAGCGTAAAAGCCAAGACTAAATCTTTCACATATAATAAGAAAAAGAAAACTACTTCAGTTACGGCTTATGACAGAATGGGAAATGTTGTTTCTCCGTCAAATTACACCGTAAGTTATAAAAACAATACCAAGCCGGGATATTTAACTCTTACAGTTAAATTTAAAGGCAATTACTCAGGTACTGCGATAATCAAACTCACCATTAAGCCGAAAAAGGAAACACTTTCTTCGCTTAAAAGCACAAAGAAAAAGAAAATGACTGTTAAATGGAAAAAGGATAAAACCGTAACAGGCTATCAAATCCAATATTCAACATCAAAAAAATATGCTAAAAAATCAACTAAAACAGTAACAATAAGCAAAAAAAGCACTACTTCAAAAACTATTTCCAAGCTTAAATCAAAGAAAAAGTATTATGTAAGAATTCGTGCATATAAAAAATCTTCCGGAAAGAAGATATACGGTGCTTGGTCTAAAACAAAAACTGTTAAAGTAAAATAAAAATTGAGCGTTTAAAAAATATAATTATTATAAATATCCGCTTGAATCGTCTATTATATTATGATAAAATCAAAGTGCTATATGATTTTAAATAAAGGAGGTAAAAATATGCAAATGACTTTTCGCTGGTTCGGTAAGGACCTCGATACCGTATCACTTGAGCAAATCAAGCAAATTCCGGGTGTAGTCGGCGTTGTTCCTGCTCTTCATTATCTTCCTGCCGGGGAAGCTTGGGAAATGGAAGATGTGCAGAAAATGTATGATGAAATCACATCTGCCGGGCTTACAATGGAATGTATCGAAAGCGTAAATGTTCACGAGGATATAAAGCTTGGTTTACCTACAAGGGACAAGCTTATTGAAAATTATAAAACATCAATCAGAAATCTTGCAAAGGTTGGGGTTAAAGTAATTTGCTATAACTTTATGCCTGTTTTTGACTGGACAAGAACAGACCTTTATATGCCTTTGCCTGATGGTTCAACCTGCCTTAGCTATGACGGTAAGCAGGTAGAGGGCAAATCACCCGAAGATATGTTTAAAGAGATTGATGATAACTCAAACGGATATGCTATGCCGGGTTGGGAAACTGAAAGAATGGGTGAAATTAAAGAACTTTTTGAAAAGTATAAGAATGTAACTGCCGATGATTTGTGGGCAAATCTTAAATATTTTCTTGAAGCTATTATGCCTACTTGTGAGGAATGCGATGTTAAAATGGCAATACATCCGGATGATCCGCCTTGGGGTATTTTTGGCCTTCCTCGTATTATCACAGGCAAAGAAGCTGTTGAAAAGCTTCTTGATATGGTTCCGAGCAAGTACAACGGTTTAACTCTTTGCACAGGCTCACTCGGCGCAAGCCCTAAAAATGATATGGTTGAAATTATTAAAGCCGCAGGGGATAGAATTTATTTTGCTCATCTTCGCAATGTTTCAATCAATGACAGGTGGTTTAACGAAACTGCACACGAAAGTGACTATGGTTCACTTGATATGTATGAAATAGTAAAAGCTCTTCAAGAGGTTGGGTTTGACGGATATATTCGCCCTGACCACGGCAGAATGATTTGGGGTGAAGTTGCACGCCCGGGTTACGGACTTTATGACAGAGCATTGGGCGTAAGCTATCTCAACGGACTTTGGGAAGCTGTTGAAAAAAGCAGAAAGGAAAAATAAACATTATGTTTAAACACGAGAATTTAAAAGGTAAAGTTGCTGTTGTTACAGGCGGCGGTGGTGTTCTTTGTGCCGCATTCGCAAAAACCCTTGCTAAACAGGGTTGCAAAGTTGCAGTGCTTGACCTTAATGAAGAAGCAGCAAAAAAATGTGCTGATGAAATCAATGCAGACGGTGGCGAAGCTATTGCAGTCGGCTGTAATGTTCTTGAACTTGAATCAATGGAAAACGCAAGAAAAGTCATCAATGAAAAATTAGGCTCTTGCGATATTCTTTTAAACGGTGCAGGCGGAAACAACCCGAAGGGAACTACTACAAAAGATACTCTTGAAAAAATCGACCTTGTTCAAAAGGATGAAAATGTAAAAACTTTCTTTGACCTTGACCCTAACGGTATCAGCTTTGTATTTAACCTTAATTTCCTCGGTACACTTATTCCTACTCAGGTATTTGCCAAGGATATGGCTGAAAAGCAAAAGGGTACTATCATTATGATTACCTCTATGAATGCATTTAGGCCGCTTACCCGTATTCCTGCTTACAGTGCCGCTAAAGCCGCTGTTAAGAACTTTACCGAATGGATGGCAGTTCACTTTGCTCCGCTCGGAATCAGAGTGAATGCGATTGCACCGGGCTTTTTCTCAACAAAGCAGAATGCAGCTCTTCTTTGGAATGAGGACGGAACACCTACTGAAAGAACAGGCAAAATTCTTGCCGCTACACCAATGGACAGATTCGGCGAACCTGATGAACTTTCAGGCACACTTCTTTTCCTTTGCGATGATACTTATTCAGGCTTTATTACAGGTGTTAATATTCCTGTTGACGGCGGTTTCAACGCTTATTCGGGTGTATAAAAAAACAAGAATATTATTATGGGCGAGTTGATTTGCAATTCGCCCTTTTTTAAAATCGGGTGATGAAAAATGGATAAAAGCAAAAAGAAAAAAACCTTGCTCATTGTAATATCGGCTTTAATTGTTGCAATTATAGCGGCGGTGCTTTATATAATTTTCGGTGTTATCGGAATTGACGGAAAAATTGAATACAGGCAAAGCGAAAAAGTAAATGCCAATGTCAGCGGCAGTAATGTCACCGTGCTTGATAATAATGTGAATTACCAAACTATAAACGGATTTGGTGCGTCTGCTTGCTGGTGGAGCCAGGATGTAGGCTCGTGGGATAATGCAAGTGATATTATGCAGGCACTTTATGATGATGACAAGGGAATAGGACTTAATATTTACCGCTACAATCTCGGTGCAGGTTCAAAGGGCGATAGTCATATTTTGACTAAAAACCGCCAAACCGAATGTTTTTTAAATGCTGACGGAACATATAATTTTAATAATGATAAAAACGCACAGCAGTGCCTGGAACTTGCAAAAAAATATGCCGGCAAGGATATGCGCTTAACTCTGTTTTGCAACAGCGCTCCCGTGTATTTAACAAAAAACGGTGCGGCATACTGTACCCCATATAAAAGTGATGATGAACAGTGGGTTTCAAATCTTGATAAATCAAATTACAAGGCATTTGCCGATTTTTGCTATAACAGTGCAGATTACTTTGCGAAAAAGGGTTACCGTGTTACAAGCGTTTCGCCTATAAACGAGCCGCAGTATAATTGGGCGGCTTGGTATAATGATGATAATACTTATTCCGTTAATCAAGAGGGTTGCTATTATTCCAAATATGAAGCAAGAGATTTGCTTAAAACTTTTGTTAAAAAATTTAAAGGCAGTGAGCTTGATAAAAGCGGAGTAAAAGTATCAATGTTTGAATCCGGTGCTATGGAAGGTCAAGGCAGTACAGCAATGGCATATATGGATTGCATTTTGGGCAAAGGGCCAAAATATGTTTTCAAAAATGCCGCTCTTCGCAAATATTTTGACGAAGTGAGTATGCATTCTTACTGGTCAGATACAGATACTAAAAAAGCCACAGCAGATTATATTTCTGAAAAATATTCAAAATATAATGTTGCGTCTACTGAATATTGCCAAATGAATACCGATGAAAACACAGGTGTGTTTGACCTTATTTCCAAAGCGAAAAAAGGTACTAACGGTACTACAATTAAGTACGGTGTTGCAATGGCAAATAAAATTGTGGATGATTTAACTCTTTTAAACGCTACCGAATGGGATTGGTGGACTGCCTGTTCCTACGGTGTGTATACCGACGGTCTTATTTACCTTGATGAAGATAATCACGAAAATCTCGATTTTTCAAAAAGATATTACTGTCTCGGCAATTTTTCAAAATTTATTAAAGAGGGCGCAATCAGAATTGCTTGTTCATCAGGTGTTGAAAATGTAAAAAGCGTTGCTTTTGTTAATGAAGACGGTTCAACAGTTGTAGTATATGTAAATAACAACGATAAAAAGGTTAAAACATCACTTGACTGCACAGGTGATTACAGCGTTTATACAACCGATAAGGATAACGATATTGCTAAAACAGATTTTGGCACAGCAAAAAAACTTGATGTTTCGCTTCCTGCTTCAAGTGTAGTTACCGTAGTTTTCGATTAAAATTTAATATGTATAACTTAACACCCCAAGGGCAATAATACCCTTGAGGTGTTTTTTATGGCTACAAAAGATAAACCAAATAATAAAAATTTAAGAGCTTTATTTTCAGTGATTTGCCTTTGCATTGTTGCACTTGGCTTGATTGTTTATTTTTCAACCCAGTCTTCGCACACAACAGATGTAAACGAAGCTACTACCGTGGTTGAAAAAGCTAAAGAAAAAAAGGTTACCACCACAAATAATACGCAGTTAACCACCGCAAGCCAAACCGAAAAGCAAACAACTAAAAAGCAAAATTCAAAAAAGCCGACTACCGTAACATCAACCGAAGTATCTACTATGGCATCAAGCGATACTAATATTCCTTATAAATCGTTTTACAAATATCCTTGCGATGAAACGGTGCTTTTGGGTTACAGTGAAGAACTTGTAGAAAATAAAACCATGAAAGATTACAGGGCGCATACAGCGGTTGATTTTAAAGCTAATAAGGGTAGTAAAGTGCGCTCGATTAACGATGGGCTTGTATTAAGCGTAAGCAAAGACGCTATGCTCGGCACCGTGATTGAAATTGACCACGGCGGAAAACTTGTTGCAAGGTATTGCGGTATGGACACCGTAAATGTATCAGAGGGCGATTATGTAACTATCGGCGAAACTCTCGGTACGCTCGGTACAACTCCGTTTGAAGAAAAGAGCGAATCACACCTTCATTTTGAAACGCTTTTGGATAATAAGTATGTCAACCCACTTGATGTGATGGGAAAAACAGAATAGCTTTTGAAAAAATAAACAAAAAATAGGCGAGCAGTGAAACCCCGATGATTTTTTAGGGGCAAATACTGTTCGCCTTTGCTTTTATAGATTATTCGTTTGTATCTGCATTTTGATTTTCCGGCTCGCTTGAAACCGTTTCATCATTTACAGGCTCTGCCTTTTCCTGCTCGTTATTTGCATATGACGGGTATGAACCGCTTTGTATAGGTTCATTTTCACTCGGCACATTTGCAGGAGTATAAAATGGTGATGTATTTTGCTCGCCTGCATTTTCATTTGCAGCGGTTTGTGCTGCTGCGGTATCAGATGTGTGCTGCTGTGGGTTGTAGTAATAAGCGTTTGCACTGTCGTTTTGATTAGCTGTGTACTGCTCATTGGTATTTTGTGCAGGGTTATAATAATTTCCCGCACCGGCAAAAGCATATTTGTTTGCCTTTTCCTCTTGTGAAAGGAAGTCGTCTTCCGTAATTCTGCCCTCTTGCAAAGCTCTTATTTTGAAGTTTTCATAATAGAGTGCTTGGGTAGTTAAATAATAAGGAATTGCATATATGCTCGCAATGCCGAAGGAGATACCGCAGAGTATCCACCAGCCGATAAAGCTTAAGTCAAGTGCAAAAAGCTCACCCCTGTTGCCGGCAACCATCTTTTTAGATAGCTTGAGAGCCTCCATAGGCTTCAAATTCGGGTTTTCACACATAATCTGGAATGAGAAGTATGAACTGTAATTATACACGATACCCGGGATTATGAAGAGGAAACACCAAAGCGTTATAAACAAGGTTCTTAAAATTGAAACAACAAGCTTTTTACCGTATGTTGCGTCAAACGATACTTTGAATATGTTTTTGATTTCTTCACCGAGTGAAAATTGCTCACTCGGGTCACGCTTAACGAGGATTACATAAAAACCTAAAAGTGAAACAAGAAGCGGAGAAAGCACGATTGAAAGAACGGTAAGCCCTCTAATTCCTGTATCGGAAAAATAACCTATGCTTGAAGTGTTAACGGATGTGTTAGTAATGCCGGTGTCACCGCCGTTATAGCTTTGGCCGAAGCTTTCAATAGGATTGTCGCTTGAGCTGTCACCGTCATCGTAGCTGTCATCATCATTGTAGCTGTCATCGTCATCACTTTGCTCGCCGTTAAAGTATTTGAAAAAATCTTCAGGTGTGTTTTGGTTAGAGTTATCACTGTAACCGTTGCTGTTTTTCGGGCCGAAGAGGTTTTCAATATCATCACTGTCGGTGTAAACATTTACACCTATGGTTAAACCCTGGGTTAAAAAAATTACAATTGCACTTAAAACAAACAGGGCGAATATTTTGTCTTTAATGATTTGCTTAGCTTGTGATTTTACCAAGCTTCTGTTGATGTTATTCATAATTTTATCCTCCTTTGAAAGATAAATTAAAACTCAACCTTTTCCTCGATGAATTTTACAAGTTTGTCAATCGGAAGTCTAACCTGCTCCATAGTATCACGGTCACGAACGGTTACGCAGTTATCTTCAACTGAATCAAAGTCGTATGTGATGCAATACGGAGTACCGATTTCATCTTGGCGGCGGTATCTTTTGCCGATAGAGCCTGCGTCATCATAATCAATGTTAAATTTCTTTGAAAGCATAGCAAAAACTTCTGTTGCTTGCTCGTTAAGCTTCTTGGAAAGCGGAAGAACTGCTGCTTTAAACGGAGCGATTGCAGGGTGGAAGTGCATTACTATTCTCTTGTCATTCTTTTCTTCATCAAGCATTTCTTCATCATAAGCTTCTGTAAGAAGTGCAAGGAATAAACGCTCAACACCAAGTGAAGGCTCAATAACATAAGGTACATATTTTTCGCCTGTTGCCTGGTCAAAATATTCAAGGTTTTTGCCGCTTGTTTTGATATGCTGTGTGAGGTCATAGTCTGTTCTGTCAGCCACACCCCAAAGTTCGCCCCAGCCAAATGGGAATTTGTATTCAAAGTCGGTTGTAGCTTTGGAATAGAAGCAAAGCTCTTCAGGGTCGTGGTCACGAAGTCTGAGGTTATCCTTGTTGATGTTAAGAGAATAAAGCCAATCACGGCAGAAGCTTCTCCAATAATCAAACCACTCAAGGTCAGTACCCGGCTTACAGAAAAATTCAAGCTCCATTTGCTCAAATTCTCTTACACGGAAGATGAATTTACCCGGAGTAATTTCGTTTCTGAATGATTTACCTACCTGTGCTACACCGAAAGGGATTTTCTTTCTTGTAGTTCTCTGCACATTTGCAAAGTTTGTAAAAATACCTTGTGCAGTTTCAGGGCGAAGATAAATTTCGTCTTTTGCATCCTCTGTTACACCCTGGAAAGTTTTAAACATAAGGTTGAATTGGCGAATATCCGTAAAATTATGCGCACCGCAATTTGGGCAAGGAATGTTATGCTCCTTAATATAAGCAGACATTTCCTCATTGCTCCAGCCGGCAACATTTGTGCCGTCAAAGCTTTCAATCAAATCATCTGCTCTGTGCCTTGTTTTACATTCACAGCAATCCATAAGCGGGTCGGAGAATCCGCCGAGGTGGCCTGATGCAACCCAAGTTTGTGGGTTCATAAGAATAGCACTGTCAAGCCCTACATTATATGGGTTTTCCTGAATAAATTTCTTTCTCCAGGCTTTTTTGATATTTTCTTTAAGTTCAACACCGAGTGGGCCGTAATCCCATGTATTTGCAAGACCGCCGTAAATCTCTGAACCCGGGTAAACAAAACCTCTACCCTTGCAAAGAGCAACAAGCTGATCTAAAGTTTTTTCTGAATTATCCATTGTATTTTCCTCCGTTAGTTATATACACATTATTCTACTATGTTTTTGTTAATAAGTCAAATACATATTATTAAAATAAAAAAGGAAAAGTGTTTGTCACTTTTCCTTTTTAACGAACCTAATTTATATATTTTATACTTACCAGCCCAAACGCATAATTGTAAGTGTGCATTTGCCCGTTCCGTATTTATAGCATGCTCTGTGTCCTTCAGGTGTAAATATATCTACTCTGCCTACGCTTGAAAGGCCTGAACCGCCTCTGTCAACTACTGTGTAGTTTGTTCCGTCAATATTTACTATTGAACCCATAGGCAACCAGTTACAAGCAATGTAGTACGGGTTTTTCATTCCGTTTGAAACACGCTTGCCGCTTGCAGTTCTACCTGTACCTGTACCGCAAGTGCCGCAAGCACAGTAGTGTGTGTATCTGCCTGAAATTACTTGGCCTACTTTGTATCCCTTTTTATTCTTTACTCCGTTAGTCTTGACCTTGGCACCGTCTGTTTCCTTTGTGCCTACTTTTACTACCTCGCTTTTAGCTTTGGTAATAACATCTTTGTCAATAACTTTCTTAGTCTTTTTCTTACCATTTACATATTTTACTTGATAAGTTACATTGGCTTTGCCTTTTTTACCTTTTTTTACTACGGTTTCAATGCCTTCGTAAACATCATCATTTTCTTTTTCAATGGTACCGTATTTAACGCTTTCTTTTTTGGTAACTTCCTTGTATGTTACACGGTTAACAGTTACCTTGGTTTTTTTTGTAATCTGCTTATTTACAGATGGGGTAGTGTAATCATCACCGTCAAGTGTAACATTTGCTACATCAAGAAGTGTTGATACAGTTCCGTCTACAACCGGTACTTTGTATATTTCACCGTCAACCTTAAGTGTGGTTGTTTTAGATGATATATACTTAATTTCCATACCGTCTGTAACAATATCATTAAGTGAGCAGCTAAGAGTAACTTTTTCGGTGTTAAATCCGATTTCGTCAAGTGCTTCCTTAACTGTGTCACCGTATACGCTGTATGTGTTTGTTACTCCATTGAATTCAACATTTATGTTGTTAAGTCTGTCAACTTTAATAACTCCGCCCTTACCTGCGTTAAAAGAGCTTATATCGAGTTTGTCTGTATCCTTCAAAGTAACATTTGCTTGCGACAGGATTTCGATAGGTTCCGTTTCGTTTGTCGTAATTGTATAAGTGTTGTTGTCAACTTTAATTTCAACAGTGTAGTTTGATACCATCTGTGCAAATGCAGTTGATGCAAAAATAATTATTGCTAACACAAACGCAATTACTGCCGTTACGACTTTATGGCTTACGCCGCGTATGTCGCCGGTTGTTGATTGGTTAGTCATCTTAATCTCCTTTTGTGATAGAAATATTAGGGTTTCGCTTTGAAACATTGTTCCTAATACCGATACGAATGTAGCTACAAAAATTTCATATCGAGCAGAGTTGTTTTTTCTGCTTCACCGTTATTATTTCCTCGAGCGATTGCCATTATAGTGACAAATGCATAATGTGTCAATATTTCCGAAGATAAGATTTTGTATAATATGCACAAACGTTTTTAACATTGTGGTATGGTTACAAAACGGTTACACTATATCTTGTGGTTATATTCTTTAGCGATTTAGTGCGCAAAAGTATATTTTTGTAAAATCGTTAGAAATGCCACTTTAAATTCTTACAATTTGTAACATTTTATTTTACCAATTTTTAATAACTCAATATATTGTATAAAAAGTCTAAAAACGAAAAACGCTACCCATTATATAGATATTGTACGACAGCCTAACAGTTAGATAAAACAACAATTATTTCAAGCCGAAAAATAGTATATTTGTTCGATGAATAGCCTAAATACCGTTTGTTTTCCTCGTATTTCCTTATTATATATTATAATATATAATATATTATTTAAAACTATTATATATGTAAGCGTAAAATAAACCGGTAAGCTTAATTGCTTACCGGTTTTAGACTGTCGATAAAGTGGCTAAAGCG
>ENA-OPNV01000663-OPNV01000663.1-human-gut-metagenome-genome-assembly--contig:-NODE-663-length-19217-cov-2.283373_pt1 | contig 19217 bp, 7 predicted proteins | sample MGYA00241542_ERZ501781 | MGnify/ENA primary metagenome ERZ501781 (study PRJEB25962, sample SAMEA2042609) | human gut metagenome | biome: human gut; feature: human-associated habitat; material: faeces...
GAACTCCATAGAATAGTCCTGCTCCGGAAGTCGCACGAATAAGTACCTGATCAGGAGTTACCGTCAGAACATATCCCTCGGAAGAGTTTACCTCCGGCAGTTCCGCCACTTGTTTCAAGACAACATTATGTCCCTCTTCTGCTATTACCGGTTTCAAATTCATGGAAGAAGCCACCAGATAATCTTCCAAAATCTTCTTGTCCCCCTCAGACGCATCTATATATAACCCTGTTTCCGAATTCAATGAAAACACTTCCTGCTGTAATTCCACCTTTAATGGTGCGGGAATAACAGAAAGTGTGCGTTGCTCTTCTTTCGTGCAACTTGCAAACAGCAAGCCCAATGCAACTTCCGCCAATATAATCAATCTTCTCATCTTCTCTTTTCTTTAATTCTATTAATTTCATTGGTACGAATGCCCGGTTTCAGTTCTCCATTAATAATGTAATGGAATCCGTCCTGAGAAACTATTACAGCTCCGGCACGCGCACCTTGCTCATATTCGCCTAATGTAGTCCATTTATTCGTCTGTGGATGATAGAGCAGCAGATTTCTGTTAAACCGATACCACTCTACAGGATGTGACAAATATTCTTTTCCCGCATAAATACCTTGCAGAGCTTTTAAGAATATATCCTTATCAACTCCTCCGGCACACAATATCATCCCCTCGCCAAAAGAGGTTCCCATTCCACCACCTAAAGAGATCTCATTACCTTCCGCATCATACGGGGTGGCAACCGATGACCATTCTTTCGTTTCCGGAGAATACATATATCCATCTACCGATAAAGAAGCCTGGTGCCCTTCAATAGCCGGGGCAAAGCCACCCCATATATAAAGTTTTCCGTCTTGCGCCACGCAAACAGGTTGTACTCTGGGTTCACCCGGAATATCTGTTTCTCTTTTCCATCCTCCAGACAAATCCGACAGATCAAGCATGTACATGGCCGAGGATGGAATGCCATTTACATTTCCACCGACAATATATAGTGAATGTCCTACTAATGCACCTGCCATATTATCCATAGTTACAGGCAAAGAGGGCAAAGTATCTCTTTTCAAGGTGTCTTTTTGCAAAGATAAAAGAAAAACATCAGACAAGCTGTGTGTTGCCGTAGTCCCTCCAACACAAATTAACCCTTTTTCAGTAGAAATAGTGACTCCATAAGCTGCTGCCTGAGGCAGTTGGCCTATTTTCTTCCACTCAAAAGCCGTATCATTTGACAAAGGGGCGATATATATATCCCGATAATAAGCTTTTTTTCCTCCATCGGCTACCGGTATATCAGGGAAATTACAACCTCCGGCTATCAGCAAATTTCCTTCAATCACTCCCGCATATAATGCAGAAACTCCCTTAAGAAAACCAGCATCCTCCGTAGGAAATCCCTGCATTTTCTCAAGAGATATTTCATAAACATCCGGCCGGCTGCTACAAGCAGCCACTACCATCATGCCTATTATCGCATAAATGCCATATATTATTTTCCTGATCATGTTTTCATGGTGAAGTTTACAAATTCTTTACAAGCAGTGTTGCGCAGCTATCTTTTAGGACAAACGCTACGCAACACCAGCACTGATTTTACAATTAATCTACAGTAATTTCATCTACAAACAGAAAAGCAGGATTTCCTTTACCTCCATGCCAAGAAGGAATATTGTATTCCGGCTTTGCCAATACTTTCAGATAACGTGCTTTCACAGGTTCAAAGCTCAATACATGTTCATATAATTGGTTTGGATTATCCAAAGTCATTGCAGGATATTCTTCTGAAGCTACTTGCTTGAAATTCTCACCGTCTTCTGAAACAGCGACACTGATGGAACGCGCGTCAAATATCCAGTCACCCTTCTCCACATTTGTAGTAAGTGTCACTTTGCTGAAATCAGCCGACTGCCCGAAATCAATCACGGCTTCCATATCATTCTTATAAAAAGCAATCCAACGTCCTGTCTTATAATTTCTATTTCCTTTCAAACCATCCACCAAGGTAGAGATACCGGCAAATTCATATTGCTTGTTCACAGGTTGTAGAGCTGTTATTTTCTTTGAAGTCGATTTGCTGAACGCAATGTCTTCTTTCACAATACGACTATTGCCTGTAGGACGGACAGCCATAGCCTTAAACGTACAATTTGTATTGATCTTCACCGGTTCTGTATAAAGCTGTGAAGCGGTAGTGGGATCTGTGCCATCCAATGTATAATATACCGGACAGTTGTCTACAGTAGACAAAGTAACATCCACCGTACCAGTTTCCGCATTAGGCTCAAACCGGGCAGTCACATCAAACACGTGCTTGGCATAATTATACTGATATACATCATATATCTTCACCATACGTACCAAACGCTGCAAGAAATCCTGATAATCCTTATGTTCAGGATTTGTCCATTGAATATCTGCCAAAGCGGCCATACGTGGTAATTCCATATATTCCACCTGACTAAATGTAGGAATATACTCAGTCCACAAATTAGCCTGTACACCTTTAATATATTTCTGTTCCTCCGGTGTCAGTGATGCCGGCATAGGTTCATAACTATACACACGTTCTAAAGGTAAGTAACCGCCAATGGCTTCCGGTTCCTGTTCCACATCCTTGCTCTGATAATAGTCAAAATACAAATAAGTATTCGGTGACATAATAACATCATGCTTCTGCTTGGCAGCCTCAATACCGCCACCTTCACCACGCCATGACATGACAGTAGCATTAGGAGCCAACCCGCCTTCCAGAATTTCATCCCAGCCAATAATCTGACGTCCGTGGTCATTCAAGAATTTTTCCGCATGATTGATAATGAAGCTCTGTAATTTTTCCTCTGCCGTGTGGTTCTTGTCAGCCTTAATACCTAAAGCTTTGATACGATCCTGGCACTTTGGACATTTTGTCCAACGCACTTTAGGACATTCATCACCACCCACATGAATATATTCTGATGGGAAAATCTGAATAATTTCCCCTAATACATCTTCAATGAATTTCAAGGTTTCATCATTTCCTGCGCAAAGCACATCTTCTGATACCCCCCAGATTTTCCATACTTCGTACGGACCACCTGTACAGCCTAAGTTAGGATATGCAGTCAATGCCGCTTGCATGTGCCCCGGCAAATCTATTTCAGGAATAACCGTGATATGACGTTCGGCAGCATAAGCTACAATTTCTTTTGCTTCTTCCTGTGTGAAGAATCCACCATAAGGCTTGCCATCATATTTTCCCGAGTTATGTCCGATAACCGTTTCCGCTCTTTTAGAACCTATTTCAGTCAGTTCAGGACGACTCTTGATTTCGATTCTCCATCCCTGGTCTTCAGACAAATGCCAGTGGAAACGGTTGATGTTGTGCAAAGCCAGCATATCAATAAAACGCTTTACAGAATCTACCGGGAAAAAATGACGTGACACATCCAACATTGCACCACGATAAGAGAAACGAGGATAGTCATTGATTTCAACCGCCGGTAAAGCGATATCCACTCCTTGTGCTACCGGAATAGATTTACGCAACGTCTGGATGCCATAAAATACTCCGGCTTCCGTAGGTCCTGAAATAACCACTTGGTCGCTGGTTACCTTCAACTGGTATCCTTCAGGATTTTCAGCATTTCCACCTAATTGCAGGATTATTCCTTTGCCGTCTGTACCGGCTTGTACAGCCAATGACTTTCCGGTAAGATCTTTGATATAACTTGCCAGAAATTCAGCATTCCTTTGCATCTTTTCATTGCCTTCCGGATACATTATCTTAGTTCCATTTGACAAAATAAACGGAGCAGCCTGATCCATTACCGAAATTTCCTGCGGTAACGGAATTATCTGATAATTTGCTTCTTTCACTTCTGTGTTACAGGATAAAAGCATAAAACCTGCCATTGTCAGCCCTGCAAGGCCCATTAAAGTTTTCATAATAGATATTAATTGATTAGTTAGTATCACTTAATTGCTTGATAGTTATATCAACCTTTTCATTCTTCTTCAATTTATCTGAAGTAATAATCACTTTCTTTGTCTGTCCCGGCAACAAGTCAAAGAAGTTGTCAGTAAATCTCGCACCCTGAACAGGAATCTCTATGAACACATCCCTGGCCAGCTGTCTGGCAGACAGAGTCACTTCATATTTTCCATCCATCGGCTTCACTTTATAGCGGATCTCGGTCTTCGGTAGCTCCTGATCTTTTGCGTGGTTAAAGTAATAAATTTCTTCGGATAAAACCTCACCTTTCTTGTTTTTTAATGTCATTAGAAGAAAAGTATTTTGAGGACTTGTTGTTATACCCGCATAAGGTTCCTTATAATATAAGGTGGAAGCATTGGCCGGAACCTCGCCCTTGATACTCTTTTTAGTCAGAACCTTTCCATTAAAATCCATCACACGCAACAATAAAGTCACCTCTTTATCCGCTTCCAGTTTGTCCGACATAACATAAATATTCAAATCCTCCCCTTCCTTGACAGCATCTACCAATACCGGAGCAAAAGCTCTTTTTGCCTGATAATGCAACGCTTTCCAATTGCCATAATAATCAATGCTCGACCAGGAAACGACCGGCCAGCTGTCATTCAGCTGCCAATATAAAGTTCCCATACAATAGGGACGGTTACGACGATGGGCTTCCAAACCCTGGCGCACTCCTACCCCCTGCAAAACCAAACCCATATAAACCAACTGATCGAAATCTTCAGGTACTTTATAATACAGTCCCATAGTCTTCTTGATGAGGAAATTACCGATAGTGGCTTTTTGATGAGCATTCATCACCTCCGATTCCAATGCATAATCTTCCGGTGAGGCAAAAGTAGCAATCGTCTTCATTTCAGGAAATGCCTGAAAACCAAACTCACTCATAAAACGCGGAATTTCCGTATCCAGACTTTCAAACGGTTTCTGACCATACCAGATACCCCAATTATGGCTGTCGGCAATCTTCCAGCTTTCGGGACGTCCCCAATTGGCCTCGTACGGAGAACCATGCATATAGAAACGGTCCGGATCAAGTTCAGCTACTTTACGAGGCAACAACTCACGGAAAAGTTTGTCATAGCCCTGCTTCATTCCTTCCATAATACCGGGATCAGTGTATTTCTTATCCCATCCCCAGTAGCGCATACCTTCATAAATTTCATTGTTTCCACACCACATAGCCAGACTGGCATGGTTCCGTAAACGCTTGATATTATATTCCGCCTCGGCCTCTACCCGTTTCATAAAAGCAGGATCGGACGGATAAGTAGTGCAGGCAAAAATAAAATCCTGCCAAACTAAAATTCCATTCTCGTCCGCCGCCTGGTAAAAAGCATCATCCTCATAAATCCCTCCACCCCATACACGAATCATATTCATATTGGCATCTTTCACATCCTTGAACAACTGGCGGTAACGTTCTTCAGTAATGTTAGGCAGCAAAGCATCATCCGGGATAAAATTCGCGCCTTTGGCAAACATAGGTTCACCATTGACTACAAAATAGAAGGATTCTCCCTGATCGTCTTTTTCTTTCACCACCTTTATTGTACGGAGTCCGATACGCTCTTTTTGAGAAGCTATCACTTTACCATCCACCTTTATTACGGCTTCAAAGTCATACAATGCAGGTTCCCCCCAACCATTAGGCATCCATAAATGAGGCTGCCGTATCTCTATGGGAAGAAGAATATGGTTTGTTCCCGGCTGCAATGTCACCTCTTTCTGTTCGGTTACCTTTTCACCCTCCTTATAAGAATAAGCAACGGTTACTTCCGCTTTCTGAGGAGTTGCAGAAACACTGTTTACAGTCAGGCGGTTTTCAACTTTCGCCAGATCTTTTGTTACCGAAGCCTGACGTACATAGTAATCATCAATGCGTGCCACATCATAAAAAGTCAGTGTCACAGGCCGCCAGATACCACTGGTTACCAAGCGGATTCCCCAATCCCAGCCATAACTGTAAGGCGCTTTACGGCTATAGATACTGACCCGCTTATCACTATGGTCATTATCAGCAGGATAATCAAAGCCATTGGTTTCCCATTGGGGCAACGTTTGCTTGACAGGTGAATGAAACAGAATCTGCAAATGGTTTTCTCCCTTCCGCAACACCTCTTTTACCGGAAGAGTATAGCCGACAAACATATTGTCCGTACGTTCCAACAAAGAGCCGTTCAGGTAAATATCCGCATACGTATCCAACCCTTCCAAAATCAACAAGGCAGCATCCCGCGAGAGTTGCTCATCCGTCACATTAAAAGTAGTTTTATAGACCCAGTCCTCATTCTCCACCCACTGCACTTTTTGCTCATTCATCCCATAAAATGGATTGGGCAGCTTATTATGAGAAATCAAATCCTGATGTACCGTTCCGGGCACCGTAGCCGGCAACCATTCATTCCGGCCGACCTGGGCGAACTCCCATCCCTTATCAAGACTCAGACTCTCTGACTTCTTATACTCCTTTGCACTGAGCATCATCGGAAAGCATCCTAACATCATCAAAACTTTTAATGTTTTCTTCATCTTACCTATCTTTATTAATTTATATACTATTCAGCCCGGAATGTGGATGCAGGCAAACCGGCGCCATTTACCAGATTGGCACGGGTAAATGGCTGCCATCCGTAACGAACCGTTTCCGGCTCTTTCACCTTGTCACTCCATACTTTTATTTTACCGTTTTCAACAACAGCCTGTGCCGGATAAAATAATCCATCATCACCTGCCACTTCGAATGTACGAACCGGTTTCCCATCCGAAGTGGACAACTTCTCCGCATAATCAAAAGAAATATAAGCCGCACCTCCACTAAATACGACTGATTTATAAAGCGGTCCCGAAGGAATGACATTTTTATATCCGTATGTTTTATTCAAAGCCCATGCAGCCAACCGTTCACCGACTTCTCTTTTCTGTTTGGGGTGTACGTCCAATGAGTCTCCCCTATCTGAACTGACAGCCATACCGGTATGAGGAATCTCCGCCATCAAACGACGCTGGCTATCACGGAACCAAGTCCATGACGGACGGTCTATACTGGACAATTGGACAAAATAGAATGGAAGTTCCGCATCCCCCCAATTCTTGCGCCAACTTTCCACCAACAATCTGAACAACTTTTCATGAGTCTCCCGATTATGGGCATTAGACTCACCCTGATACCAAATAAAGCCTTTGACCGGAAACTGTTCCAAAGGACGGATACCCGATTCATACAAATAACAAGGCTCATAAGGATGGCGTTGCAATTTATTGAAAGACTTCTTTACATTCAAGGCAGCACGCCCACGCACCCAGTCTTGGATAAAATCATTCTGCATCCAATTACGTAAAATAGCCGGAAAACGATATTCCAATGTACTACGGTCTATCCATGCTTCAGTAGGAGATCCGCCAATGGCATTGCAAATCAGTCCTACAGGAACTTGCAAACTATCCTGCAATTTCTTTCCGAAATAGTAAGCCACCGCCGAAAAATTACCGGCTGTTTCAGGCGAACAAACTGTCCACCGTGTATCCTTATAATATTGCAGATGATTCAATGAATCGAGTACCGAAGCATCCCACTCCACCGCATCCGTACGCCAACGGGCTTTCATATCATAAAAACGGATATTGCTATTTGCAGCTTGAGGAACATCTTGTGCGGCAGTCGCACTCCAATTCAGATAAAACTCCATATTCGATTGTCCGGAACAGAGCCACACTTCTCCCGCCAACACATTTTCATAGACCAGTTTCCGTTTTTCTGTAGAAACAGTCAGCGTATATGGACCGCCCGCCTTCAATGGCCGGACATCCACCGCCCACTTTCCATCTGCTCCCGTCACAGCCTGAAGTTGCTGCCTGTCTATGGAAACAGTTACTTTCTCACCGGCATCCGCTTTTCCCTGAATAGTCAGCAGACGCCCATGCTGCAATACCATATTGTCCGTATAAATTTCCGGCATTTGCAAACCGCCAAAATCACCGGTTATGCCTTCATACACCGTTTTTGCCAGGACAGCCGCACCTTCCTTATCAGGATGGACAGCATCGGGTAACATAAAAGGATATGGATATAAAGGTGCATGAAAATCTATCAACTGTACTTGTGCGTATTTCGCTATCGTTTCTATAGCCAGCTGAATCTCATCATGCCAGTCGCGTGTGCCGGACTCAAACCGCGGATGACGGTCGGCAATCGGAGTCAGACGGGCAATCAAAATACGACATTCAGGATTCGCCACTCTGAACGAATCAATCAGTGCACGATAATCCGCTATAAAAAAATCACGGTAATTGGGCCAATCACGCGGATCTGTATCATTCACTCCTAAATGAATAACCACTACATCACCAGCAAAAGCCAATGCATCCTTAAACTCTTTCTGTTGCATAAAAGGCCGGTGTCCCTTGTTCAGCAACGTAGCTCCCGGCTTTCCAAAACGCTCCACCGTATACCCTTCACCCAGCATTTGCTGTAACCGGGCAGGATAGGACTCCTTATCAGGATCGGATACACCTATGCCATAGGTAATGCTATTACCTACACAAGCAACCTTCACCCGCTTCCGTGCAAATGAAACGGTACAAAGAAACAAACATAAAATCAGTATTAATGTCTTCTTCATTTCTGGTCAACATAAGGTTTTACAATATCACGCCACAGCAAGTATCCCTTTCCTAATAAATGTAATCCGTCATTAGTGTATACTGGATTCATCTTACCTGTCTCTTTCTCCACAAAATGACTATACAAATCAATATAGGCAACTCCTTCCTTTACCGCCAATGGTTCCAACAAATCATTAATTTGTTTTACCACCTGCCAGCGTGATGTATGCCCGTTAAACATACCGTAACAATCATTCACCGGCAATACACTTTGCAAATATAATTTTGTTTTTGGAGATTCTTGCTTTATTTTCCGAACAATCATACTTATTTCTGAAATAATTTTATCCGCAGACGTTCCCCGAGAAACATCATTGATACCGATCAATAAAAAAATCTTTGCCGGTTTTCCCTTTACAATCGGATCCAAACGGTCATATACCCCCATACAGATATCTCCACTGATACCCCTGTTCTTCACATTCTTATTTTGGAACAACTCAGCCCACTCGCAACCGTTGGTAATACTGTTCCCTAAAAAAATAATATCTTTTGAAGTAACCGGAAGTTCTTCAAACAAAGTCGCTCTCTGCTCATAAAAAGTAGAATACTTGCGTTCCTGAGCAAACTGGGGTAACGCTAATAATAATCCCAATAACAATAAGACAATACGTTTCATTTTATTTTTGTTTATCTGGTGAATAAATCAATCCCTCTGCCGCCCTTTCTCCGTCAGGAGTCACAAAGACAGTGGTAAACATCCATTTCACAAGACGCGTCTCAGCCATCTTAAACTTACCGATAGGTAACTTTAAGAAAACTTTGTTCCAACCTTTATTTAAATGCACCGCCAATGGAGATCTTCCTACGCAATTCTCATTTCCCAAAGGTACTTCATAACTTTTCACCTTATGCGTAGCAGTCCATACAGGAGGTAATATTTCGCAACCATTAATCCAGATGCGGCTTCCCTTATAATCCCATTTGCCAGGCAATGGCGCCAGATCCATTTCCGAACGACTGTAATTCTGGAATTCCACCCACAGTCCCACCTCCTGATCCTTGGGCGAATACACCCAAGTATATGCATAAGCCGTGTGGTTTTCCTTAGGATCAGCATAAAAAGCAGGAACCATATCCCCCCAGACATGGCGTAAATAAATACCTGCCCCTATTGCCTGACGTACACCATACGTATTCCCGTTATAATGATAGATATCCTTTAATTCCTGTTCAGGCGGGAACACCTTATCCATATCGCCCCCATTAGGAAAAGCATCCGTAATATTCCATTTTACATTAGTCTGTTTTACATAGGCGAAAGGATATCCTTTAAACGTATGCTCCTTATGCCACAACATACGCTTTTCAAAATCAGCGAATTCTTTGAATGCTTCCGTGTCTTCGGGTGGAAGTATCGTACCCAGTCCGTCAAAATATTCCGTACCTCCCCCTCTCCAGGCACGCTCGGCAATAGCAAGCATATTGGGATACAAGCCATTTTCAATAACCAGATTCCACTCATTGTCAATCAAACGATCGTGCCACAAAGCCAATATAGTTCCCGCAATGTCCTCACTGCCTTCTGCCTGATCATAAATACGGCTGTTATACAAAGCTACAATATCACCGAAAACATCAAAATGATTCAGATAATGAAATTTGGAATCGATAGCAGGAATACCCGGTTGCGCCTTTCCACGGTAACTCCACAAATGTGTCATGTCTATTTCCCCCGGTTTATAGTGCCAGCCCGGATTCCAGGATATTACTTTTTTCCCTTTTGAGCGTACATACGCCACCATTTCGGGTACAAAATGCGGATTGGTAAACTCCACCTCATCTGTACCTATATGTAAATAAGGCACATCAAATGTCTCACACACCTCATCCAGCAACAGTTTCAATATTTTCATCCCTTCCGGACTTTGCATATCATGGCGGAAAGCACGCACAAAGGCAGCACTATGCCCTGGCATATCTATCTCAGGAATCAACAACACCTGATGTTTCTTACAAAAATCCACCAAATCGCGTGCCTCTTCCAGCGTATAATATTTACCCGGCATACGGATGGTATTCACACTATCATTCAGCATAGGAAAAATTTTACTTTCCAATCTCCATGCCTGGTTTTCCGTAAGATGCCAATGAAATACATTAATCTTAAACCGAGATAAAATCTCGATCTCTCTTTTCAATTCTTCCATTGAAATATAACTGCGTCCCACATCCTGCATAAATCCGCGTATCCTGAATGCCGGCCAGTCTACAATCTCACATCCGGCAACAGAACTTCTCTTCCCTTTTTTCCGTTCCAATTGCCGAAGTGTCTGCATAGCCCAATACACTCCCTGTTCTGTTACAGCCTCTATCTTTATCCGCTTGTTTGAAACAGAAAGACGATAGGCTTCAGCCCCGTTTAGCCTGGCTTCCTCAATAGACGGAACCAGTTCCACTTCAATCACCGATGACGAGTGTTCAACAATCTCACCACCTGCATTCATGATAAAAACTTCCCACTCCGGCCTCAACACCGGAGTAGAAAGTTTCACCTTTCCCATAGTAAAGTTCTTCCCCGTATCCTTATACAACTGAGGTTTAGGAAGTAACGAGATACTGGTTTGTGCTATAGTTACAGCACAAACCAGTATCATACCAATAAAACTAGAAAATCTGCGTTTCATTATTTATTTGGTCTTAATAATATCTTTCAGCTTTATCGCTTGGAAAGTCATGTGGGCCACACTGCTTTCATATAAAATTCCTACTGTTTCCTTGTCAATCATAGTCAAGCAGCTGTATCCCCAACCCCAACCGGCATCCAGCAGCAATTGATTCTCGGGCAACCAAGTCACCCCACCATCCAGACTTGCTTTGATGGTAATGCTATGACGGTTCTTGGCATCATTCGGATTAGAGAACAAAAGGATGTCTTTACCCAATACATTCTCTTTAGCTTTAACACTAATCAAACTGGCCATACAAACCGGTTCCTGTAAGGCTGTACGTGAAGATTCATGTTCTTTCCACGTTTTACCTAAATCTGTAGTTGTAGAAACGGCACGACTGCCACCACGATTATCACGCATATTCAGCATCAGCACTCCCGGTTCCACTTCCGCTACCTGAGATTCAGTTGTATTAGTGCGTGCCAATGTACTGATATTCCAGGTTTTTCCATGATCCTTACTGTATATAATACCGGCATTAGGAATACGGTCATTGCCAATATACTGGCTGGCAAAGACCAATGTTCCATCTTCCATAGAAATACCTCTACCGGGACCTTGCAGCAAGAAATACCATGACGGATCTTTCACCTGTTCTGTTATATTCATAGGCTCCGACCAGGTTTTACCATCATCATCACTTTTCACCATCATTAATTGTGCTGTATGATTACGGTCCATGCCTGTTTGTGAATTCCACCACGCACGACCATTCCCCATACCATGTGTCCAGGCAGCGACAATCCAGATAGTTCCTGTCTTCTTATCAACCAAAATGGCCGGATCGCCTACTCCATTCTGTGCTTTAGGCAACCCATCATATTCACCAAATGCCATCGGAATGCGCATTTTCTCCCAAGTCTGCCCTCCGTCCGTACTTCTGCTCAGACCTATTTCCACATACTCCTGTAAATCCGCACTATTATTATAGCGTACATCATATACCCCCAACAAGGTTCCTTTATTTGAAGTGGCCAATCCGGGAATACGATAGGCAGCAGCCCCGTCGTCACCGGCATGACGCACGCCGATCCCCATATAATGGGTATCCGCCTTACGAACTATCTTCAAAGGAGCAATCTGTCCGTCAATCTTAGCTTCCACCACTTTTGCCGACACTTTAGACAAGATAGAAGCAATAGGCTTCATTTGCAGGCTAATCCAAAAATAATTCACTCCCGGAAACAATTTTTGGTCAGCTTTCAATACAACCTCACGCTTCGGGGCCTTCACTTCCGACTTCAAAACGGAATAAGAAGTATTGGCAGCCAATGTTTTTCCCGGAGTATTATTAGATATATAATCTACCGGAGCAAAATAAGTCTTTCCCCTCCTCTCCACGCTTTCAGTTCCACCATAATACAGTTTCACAGATTCAATTTCATTTAAATTCACGTCTTTGCCGAAGTCCAACTTCACTTCATTCAGCATCTGACTTTGAGCAGCCTCTATACGTAAATGAAACAACTCATTATCCTGCCTTTCAATCAACACAGGAATCCGGGTTTCGCGGACAACAACCGTATCTGCCGCCGCACTCAACTTGAAGGGTGCTAATATAAAAACAACAATTAGCAGTAATAAGCTAGGGTTTCTCATAATATTTATAATTTTACGGGTGTAAAAATAAAAGTTTTTATTGAAATTAGAAAATAAAAAGACGGTTTCTTTATTAATTTCATAAAGAATACCGTCTTTTTATGCAATTAAAGATTCTTATCCGACAAAAATTTAATAACCAACCGTTTGTTTCAACAATGGATTATTAGTAAGAGCTCCTTGGTTGATAGGCCAAAGCAGACGGGCAGGCTCCGCCGGAGTATAGTCAAGCACGTACGAATCGCCAAAACGCCTCAAGTCATACCATCGTTTACCTTCCAGCATAAATTCAAACAAACGTTCCTGCAAGACAGCATCCGCCGGACGCTTATCGACTTCCTGATTGGGAAACCCCACTGTTGAAGCATCATACGCATCACCAAACGCACGCCGGCGCACCCGGTTTATCTCTGTAGCCGGATCCTCACCCAAAAGCACTTTCGCCTCAGCCAGCATCAATAGCAAATCCGAATATCTATAAATAGGATAATCATCACATCTCACCCGTGTACTCCCATTCATAACTCCCCAATACTTATGCGGATACACCCCTACCAATTCCAACTTGCCATTTTCCACCTTATTATATACATCTTTCAATGTAACGTCACGACGGGTGTCTCCCGGCAGAAACTTCTTGAAGTTTTCCAATTTCACCATCAGGCGCATGATACCGAAATTATTCTCGACCGACGTATTTATCAAAGTACCATCCGCATTATAGAATTTCCCTAAATAATCCGCCTGCGGAAACAAATCATTATTTCCATTCCACAGATTGTATTCAAACAATTCATTATGAATGGTAAAGATAATCTCTTTATTACCTTTATTATCATAAGCAAACACTCCCTGGTAAGTATCCATCAAGTCCAGATTGCTACGGCTGATATTATTCTGTATGTCAACCAACGCATTCTTTGCTGTCCGGGCATCTCCTTCTCCCCCGTCACGATGGGCACTCCACAGATATACATCCGCTTTCAGCATCAATGTGGCAGCCTTTGACCACAGCGATTTTTTTTCCTTTATGGTATAATCAGGCCCAAAATAACTTAATGAAGATTCTATATCTTTTTTTACCTGCTCAAAGATTTCGGCAGCCGGAGTCGCCGCCTTTGCCAGTTTACCCACTTCAAAACCCAGGCTAGGCTCTTCCGTAAACACGACATCTCCCCATGAACGATATAGCTGATACATATAGTAAGCACGCAATCCATACACCTGTCCCAAATAATAATTCCTGGCACTTTCAGTCAGCACATCCGTATGAAGAGTTCTGCTGATAAACAAGTTCATCTGGTTGATATTCTGATACAAATCACCAAACCCGCTGATTCCGGGATTCTCCGCATTCAATGTATTATAAGGAAAACGTTCCATCCCCTGGGTAGCTTCTCCACCGAAAGGAATTCCCCCAAAGACATCACTTCTTGCCTCACCCAACAAAAACATATTCCACGAATGGCTCCTGAAGCGACTATGCAGTCCAAAAACAAATGAATCAAACTGTTCCGGAGTTTTCCAGTAATTCAAGTCAGTGATATCGCTCACCGGGTCCATATCCAACGAAGTACATCCACCGGCCAACATAGCCGATGCGGCAAAAGCCAATATTATCTTTTTTATGTTCATACCTTTTCTTTTTTACACATTAAAATGACAATTGTAAACCAAACAGAACGGTTCTTGGTGTAGGATAGCGTCCATTGTCTATACCGCCACGACCATTTGCCTGAATATCCATAACCGGTTCCGGAGAAGTTCCATCATATCCGGTAATATAGAATAAATTCTGCCCCGTAACATACACGGACGCATCGGTCAAGAACACCTTATTTATAAGATTCTTCGGGAATTTATAACTCAAGGTTACCTCACGCAGACACAAATAATCCCCCTTTTCATAGAAAGTAGAGTTATTATTGTTCAGATTCGTTGTACCATTATTGGAACGGGTAATGTTCTTTTTCGCATTCTGGTCGGCCCAATAGAATTTAGGAATACTAGTTTCCGTATTGTTTTCAGACCACGAATTTCTGACATCCGTAATCAAATTGAACGACCCGTTATACTGCCCCAAGATTCTTGCTTTCAAATCATTGTAAATGGTATGACCCACCGCATAGTCAAAACGACCATACAAAGACCAGTTTTTATAGTTCAGCGTGGTAGAAAAACCACCGGTCCATTTCGGATAAATATTACCCACCACCTGACGGTCGTATGAATTTATAACATTATCCCCATTCTTGTCATCCCACAGTACATCTCCCAGCTCAATGGGTTTCCATCCCGGTTTACCCGCATATTCGGCAGCCTTATTCGGCCCATACAGGTTGGCAACCTCATCCACAAAATCACCGGCATGATTTCTCACATCATCCCAGTCACGCAAGATACGCACTTGTTTATAAGCAATGATATCACCCAAGCTTTTTCCTTCCTGAATACCGCCTACCCAAACCAATGAGTTGGATTTTGGATCCCATATCTGCTCACCCCCCTGACGGTTGTTTACATTCCCGTTAAAAGGCAGCTTCTTCACCATATTCTTCACAAATGAAGTATTAGCGGTGACATCCCACGACCAGTCCTTCCTTGTCAGCAGATTCACCTTGGCTTCCAGTTCGAAACCACGGTTGCTGATAGTACCCAGATTCGTTTTGAACGAGGGAAATCCTGTATATTCCGGCAAATTCACATCAGTCAGCAAATCGGAAGTCGTGCGGTCATAGTAGTCCATAATCATATGAATACGATTATTGAAAAAGCCCAAGTCAAGCCCCAGTTCAAACGTATGGCTCTTTTCCCAACGCAATTTACTATTAACCACTCCGGTATTCAAATAACCCAGATTACCATTATAAGCACCCACCGAACCGTATTTACCATATACATCAAAGTTACCAATACCATTTACATTCCCGTTCAACCCATAGCTGATACGCGGTTTAATCAAGGATACTACTTCCGCAAACTTTGAATCTTTAAAGAAAGCTTCCTCATGCACATTCCAACCGGCGGATATACCCGGAAAGAATCCCCAACGATTGTCAGATAGTTTAGAGATACCGTCATAACGGGCTACCAAGGACACCATATAACGATAATTATAATCATAGTTAACACGGGCGAAACCGGAAAGAATGCGATATCCGGTTTTGACAGAAGTAGTATAAGTACGGTTAGTGCCCGCATTTAAAGTAGGTATATCATCTGTAGGAGCACCGGAGACACGCGCCTCCAAGTTCTGATACTGATAATCAAAATACTCACCACCTGCCATGGCATTGATATTATGTCCGCTAAAACCTTTTTTATATTCCAGAGTCAATGCATGCTGTTGTTGAAAAACTTTTGTATTTGTTTGAGAAGCATTACGATTGGTATTGGGAGCTTGTCCTATCTGTTGATATTTCTTTTCAAACAGTTCAAACTGACTATCTGTATAATACATAGAACTGTTTCCATTCAGGAACAATTGCTGCGGAAGGATTTCCAAAGCAAAACCGATATTAAACGAAGTCTTACGGTTCGTTGTAGAACGAGTCAGTTTATCTTTCCAATAATAAGGATTACCATCCTGATTACTCCATCCGGCAGCAGGACTTCCATCCTCATTCCACGGATTCCAAGTGGGAAACATACTCATAGTACGATAGAACAACTCATACTCTCCCGTTTCTCCATTCCAAGGGCTTTTCAGATCGTAAGTCCATAAATCGGGCATCTTAGACCATGAAAAACTACCACCGGCATTCACTGTCAAAACGGGCAACAACTTGTATGAACCGTTGATAGTCCCGTTCACACGCTGATAATTGGTAGAAATTATCTGACCGTCTTCCGAATAATACCCTAAAGATGAGGAAAATGTTCCTTTGTCATTACCTCCCGACAGATTCAAATAATGATCTTGGGTAAACGCGGCATTACGGAAAGTCAGGTCATGCAGTTCACCGGCATGATTTCTAAAAATCAAAGTTTTATCAGGATCTGTAGGGTCCGCCATAAATTGCCATCCTTCATTCAATAAATGCTTGTTGGCCTCTGTCATGAAAGCCAGATCCACTCCGGAGTTAACTCCAAAACCTTTCTGGTTCTCCATACTTGTACCGCCATTGGTACGCTGCCAACCTAAACGTTGATAATACAAATAGTCACCGGCATCCAAATACTTATACCCTTCACGTGCAAAGTTCACACCCCCTTTGAACTTATAAGTAATTTGTGTCCTGCCTTCCACCCCCTTCTTGGTTGTCACCAGAATTACGCCGTTATTGGCACGGGCACCATAAATAGCTGTGGAAGCCGCATCTTTCAACACCTGTATGGATTCAATATCCGAAGGATTGATATCATCCATGGAACGCACAAGGCCATCCACCACGACCAACGGACCTTCCAGATTCTTGTTTATGGAAGCACCACCACGCAAAACGATATTGGGCGAACTACCCGGTTTACCCGAAGTATTTGTCACACGCAATCCGCTGACAGTTCCCTGCAAGGATTGGGCCGCATTACTCATAGCTGCATTTTGTAATACTTTATCATCCAACTTTGAAATAGAGTTCGTCATCAACGAACGTTTCTGACTCATTCCATAACCGGTCACCACGACCTCATCCAGCATTTCTGCATCTTCTTTTAAAATAACCTTGTAGGTGTTTGGCACTCCCACTACAATTTGTTGTGTTTTGTAACCTATATAACTCACATCCAGTTTTGCCCCCACAGGCACTTGGATAGTAAAGTTACCGTCTACATCAGTTATTGTACCATTTGTTGTCCCTATCTCCAGGACACTCGCTCCGATAATGGGTTCACCGGTGGCATCTACCACTACCCCTGTTATCGTTTTTGTTTGCGCCATCATGTTTATTGCAAAACAGAGGCATACGATAAAAAAGAGAGCTTTCTTCATGAATCTCAGATTTGGTTGATAAATTAATGTTTAAATAAAAAAGTTTAATTAAGTGTTAGTTTTAAAACCCCTCAAAAAGAAAATAATTTTAAAATCAACAGCGAATATATACACGTATATTTAGTATATACAAGAAACAAAAGGAACTATATTCTTTATTAGTCTTTGTTTTTTAGAATAAACTAAATATTAAGGCATATTTTAAAAAGTTACATAAGGGAATAACTCAAAAAAGGAAAAAAGGTTCATACGGAGAAGATATAACAAGAAAAACCTCCTTGCAATTCTTTGCAAAGAGGTTACTGAATTGTACACCCGATGAGAATCGAACTCATATCGTCGGAACCGGAATCCGGTATTCTATCCATTGAACTACGGGTGCGTCTGAAACTTGGACGTGCAAAAGTACAAAATATATTGTCTTTATCCTAATAATTTGGGATATTTATCTATCAAAATAATATTTTGCTCATTAATTTAAGTATAAAACAATCAATTTGATTATATTTTCGGCTAAACATATAACAATATCACAAATAATTTCTATATTTGCAAGCAATTAAAACAACTAGATCTATTTTACAATGAGTTACCTAATTAAACCAGCTAACTATAAAGCCTTGCTTGATTTAAAACAAACAGAGTTAGGCATTAAGCAAATAAAAGAGTTCTTTCAACAGAACCTGTCGTCAGAATTACGTCTGCGCCGTGTCACCGCCCCGCTATTTGTATTGAAGGGAATGGGTATCAATGATGACTTGAGCGGAACCGAACGGGCGGTATCTTTCCCTATTAAAGACTTGGGAGACGCACAGGCCGAAGTTGTCCATTCACTGGCAAAATGGAAAAGGCTGACTTTGGCCGATTACAATATAGAGCCGGGTTATGGCATCTATACAGACATGAACGCCATCCGGGCTGACGAGGAATTAGGTAATCTCCACTCGCTATATGTAGACCAGTGGGACTGGGAGCGTGTAATTACCAAAGAACAACGCACAGTTGATTTCCTGAAACAAATAGTAACCCGTATTTATGCAGCCATGCGCCGCACAGAATATATGGTATGTGAAATGTACCCGCAGATCAAACCCTTCCTGCCACATGACATTCATTTCATCCACTCGGAAGAGCTTTGCCAGATGTATCCCGACAAGAGTCCGAAAGAACGTGAACATGCCATCTCACAAAAATACGGTGCGGTATTTATTATAGGTATAGGCTGCAAACTGAGTGACGGTAAAGAACATGATCTGCGTGCACCTGACTATGATGACTACACCACAATTAATCCGGAAACCGGACTCCCCGGCCTGAATGGTGACTTGTTGGTTTGGGATAAAATATTAGACCGTTCTGTTGAGCTTTCCTCTATGGGTA
>ENA-OPNV01000681-OPNV01000681.1-human-gut-metagenome-genome-assembly--contig:-NODE-681-length-18845-cov-3.996860_pt1 | contig 18845 bp, 18 predicted proteins | sample MGYA00241542_ERZ501781 | MGnify/ENA primary metagenome ERZ501781 (study PRJEB25962, sample SAMEA2042609) | human gut metagenome | biome: human gut; feature: human-associated habitat; material: faeces...
TATTATAAATGAGACGGCTGTTAAAAAAACAGCCGTCTCATTTTACAATATGGTTCAAGATAAAAAATCGAGGCCACTTTTCCTCTGCTCTCTTTTCACTATCTTTGTAGAATATAGGATACGGTTCGGCAGAGTCAAGTCGGAAATGTAAATTCCACTTGCCATTGCACTCACCTTTCACTATATTTGAGTTGAAGCTCGAAGATACTTTCGCTCGGCTGAATAAAATTAAAGCGAGCTTTGTTTTGCTCTGCTCTCGCTTATTCGTATATTTGTAGAACATAGGAGCAGTTCGGTAGAGCCAAGCCGAAAATGTGATTTCCGCTTGCCTTTGTGCTCTCCTTTCACTATATTTGTATGTAAATATGAAAATAAGCTGCACATCGCCAGAATTTCTTTTCTCGAATTGCACTATTTTTGTAAAGCAAATGTAACACAAAGGAAACATGAATGACGTTTCTTTGTTTCAATAAATAGGAATCTTCATACTTTTAAAAATCTACGAAAATGATATACATCGAAAAAGAACTCGACGATCTGAAAAAAGAAGTCCTCGAAATGTGGGACTTGGTTAATTCTCAGTTGAACCGTGCAGGAGAAGCCCTTTTGTCTATGGACAAAGAGCTGGCGCACGAGGTAACCTACCGGGAAAAAAGAGTGAACGCATTCGAGCTGAAAATAGACAGCGATTGCGAAGACATCATCGGATTATACAACCCCGTAGCTTTGGATTTGCGCTTTACATTGGCCATGATGAAGACAAGCAATAACCTCGAACGCATAGCCGACTTTTGCGATGGAATAGCCCGATTCGTTATCGACTATCCCGAAGTAAATATTGAATCGGAACTATTCGAAAAAACGGGTATTAAAGAAATGCTCGACATTGTCAAAGCCATGATGTTGCAAGCCGAAAATGCTCTTATCGAAGAAAAATCGTCCGAAGCGATAGCCGTCTTCAACAAAGACAACCGGGTGGACGAACTGAATCACGCCGCAGTCCCCATCATCGCCGAATATTTACAACAGTTCCCCGAAAGAGCCATAGAGTGCCTTAATCTCATCAGCATTATCCGACGACTCGAACGCATTGGCGACCACTGCAACAATATAGCCGAAGAAATCGTATTTTACTTGGACGCAAAAATATTGAAGCACGCCGGAAAACGTTCTTAATCACATTACAGGAAGGAGAAAGGTCTGACAAAATAAAATGTTTTTATCATCTTTTACAGTAAAAAAGCGGGTTACTGTCAGAAGAAAATAATATCTTTGTTTAGGTAAAAACAGAGACGTAATTTTTTTTGTTAGCCGACAAGGTAATGACAGCCGTTTCTTTTACCAGAAGCCACAAGAAACTTCGAGTACATAATTAAAAAGATGAAACATTTTATCATAGCTATCATACTTTTCTTCGGTATCTCCTCCATGCATATCTATTCTGCTGAGACAGCCACAGTAGAAATTCCCGATATGGAGAAAATAGAAAATGCCGTCCGAGATAGCCGCTCGCCCTATTATTATCCCGACCTGATGAAAAAATACCTCGGCAACGACACGACAATGACGTTGCAGGATTTCAGACATTTATACTTGGGATATGCCAGCCAAGAAGATTACAATCCCTATCGCACAGTCGAGATTCCCGAAAGGATAGAAAAACTTTATGCTCAGACCGTTCATACCGAATCGGAATGTGATTCGCTTATCAAATACGCGCGAATCGCCTTATCCGATATACCTTTCGATTTACGACAAATAAATTTCTTGATTTACGGACTTCGACAAAAAGGAGAGACAGAAGAAGCCAACCTATGGGAATACCGTCTGAAAGGTATCATACAAGCCATACTCTCGACCGGCGACGGAAAAGCGCCCGAGACAGCTTGGTTTGTCATTTATCCTGCCGACGAATATAATATCGTAAATCGACAAGGATTTACCGCTACGGAATTTACATTCGTCGAGCCCTATTTCGATTACATATCGATAGAGAAGAACCCTCTTAAAATCGAAGGGTTCTATTTCAATGTAAAAAAACTGCTCAAAGAATACAACCGTAAATTCTACGAGCGTTAATCTAACCCTATTCGAATTATACTAATCATTTAATCATATAAAACCATTATGGAAATAAAACCCGGTAAATTTGTAGTTCTGACCTACGACCTGTACGCAGGCGCAGGCGAACCGGAAGAAACATTAATGATGCGCGCTACCGACGAAATGCCCGACCAATTCGTGTTCGGAGTGGACCAAAATATTCTTCCTTCCATGTTAAAACGGATCGAAGGATTAAAACAAGGCGACAAATTCGATTTTGTACTTTCTTGTGAAGAGGCCTTCGGAGAACGCAACGAAGAACACGTCATGGAGTTAGACAAGGAGATTTTCATGGTAGACGGAAAATTTGACGACCAAACCGTATTCGAAGGAAATACCGTGCCGATGATGACATCGGAGGGCTACCGTATAAACGGCTCCGTACTAAAAGTTACAGACGACAAAGTTTTGATGGATTTCAATCACCCGTTAGCCGGTGAAAATCTGCATTACGTAGGTATGGTCAAGCTCGTACGTGATGCCACGGAAGAGGAACTTCACCCCCGCCATAGTTGCGGTTGTGGTTGCGGTCACGATCATGGCAGTTGCAGTGACGGCTGCGGAGATTGCTGCGACGGTTGTCATTAAATAAAAACAAACAGACACATAAGAGCGAGGGCGGGTGCATGGCTGCAACCCGCCCTCATCGTTCCCTACCAATAAGCTAATATCCGATTATCAACATAACCCCGACAGCGATTATCACAGAAAACAGGAGATAAAGGACCGAAGCCCACAGTGTGCGCCCCAACGTTTTCCAAAACTTATCGGGGAAAAACGAATACGCCGCCCAATAAGTGGGGAGCAAGCAAAGAACCATCGAAGTCCACTCATACACCGTATAATACGAGGCGTCCAATACCCACCCAATAGGCATTAACACCAACGAAAGCAAAATATACAACACCGACAGGTAACAACAACCCAGCAGATACTCTACCCAATTGTACCGCGCAGCACCGGCCTTGCGGAAGGCAATCTTGACAGCCAACACCATGAACGGAACCGTGACGATAGTGAGTAAGGTATAGTGCTCGACAATCCAATTGTGAGTAGCCGATCCCTCGATAGTCGAAATAGTCCCGGCCCCACCCTCGATATGTCCGAAGAAAAGAAGGATTACACACCATACCGCCAGTAACGGGATAGGAGCCATATAGCCTTTGCGACGTCCGGCGAAGTAATCACTTATCAGCCGGTCGGGGTGGACGACCAACGTGCGCGTTGTCTTAACAAAGGTATTGTCGACATGAAAAATACCATGCAGAATATTGTCCCACACACTCTTCCAAGTCAATCGCTCCACCGTGGATTTTTGACCGCAATGGTTACAAAAATTACCTTCAAATTCGGTTCCGCAGTTTTTGCAAATCATCTCCTTCTCGTCATTAAAAATCGGGAGACAAAGATACATCGTCACACACTTCTCTCCAACAAACAACAGCCCGAATTTTCAAAAATAGTTCGTCGGGCGGTGTGGCCGGCGGTTACAGCCCAACCGGATATCGCTCTTCACGGCCGACATTGCCCCCTTGTATTGCAACTGACGGCGGACGCTCTCTTCGGGTTGTTTCGTAGCGAACCATTGATTCAAAACATGATGTACGATAGCCCGTTCGAGCTGATGACAAATTGATTCATCGAGCGCCAACGGGCGTTGCCGAGACAAAAGAACAGCAAAAACAAGTGTTGTTTCGGTGGAAACAGACTCATCGGATAAATAGGCAGACAAAGACCGCATCATTTCGTCTCGGGCATCGGCAAGCCAACGGGAAAGAAATGGTTTATCGTCTTCGGAAAAAATTATAGAACGGCTCCACCCCGACTTCAAATCAGACTGTCCCACTAAACTTTTTGCCACATAGGAACTTTCGGCAATCAACTCACGCAATATCTGTTCTTCTGAGAATGAAAATACGACTGTCTCAAATTCAAACGGATTTTCTACATTTCTTATCTTTTTCATTTCCTTCTTATGATATAAAAAAACAATATGATAATAAAAATCATTAGGACATACCCCGACACTCTATGAGTGTCCATTTCCTTTGAACTACGATGGTTCTGCTCCTTCTCCGAACGAGATTGTAAGGCAGCGGCCTCGTTTAATGAATCAGAAACGACAGTCTCGTTCCGAGCGACAACTTTTTTCGATTGTTTCAAACGAGTAATCGAAATGGAAGGATTGACAGTTTTGTCCTGCATGGAATCGAATACATCTACATGTGTCCATTCCCATTCGGTAAGCCCCGACCATTCATTCCGACACAGCGAATCAATGACGACATGTAAATCGCGATCAATAGAATGCACGCGATTTTCCCGAGCCTCACCGATTGTCTGACGAGACGTATGACAAGCCCAAACAAAAACCGGAAAAACAATACACAAAATATAAGGAAACCTTTTCACGATACACCTCCTTTTTGCATACGGTAAATTGTCAACAGAGCCGACCGCTCGGACAAATAAAAACGAGGAGCTCGTTTTTCAGCCAATATCGTACAAAGCGCATCGTTAAACGGGACTTGGGGACGTCGCCTCAAATAGCTCGCCAACATATTGGCCAAATCGTTGTACATCTCTGTTCTTGTCGATGACACACATCGAGGTGAATAGCCTTTGAAAATTCGTTTCACATTCCGCCTCGCTTCCTCATAACTGATATAGAAACGAGGAGCTATGGAATAAACCACACGCCTGACAATCTGCTCCCGGGGAACATTCACGGCCATTTTTCCCAATGATTTGAGGGCTTCGTTGTATGCCCTAAACAAATCTCGGTCTCTTTCTTCCTTGTAATATAGTTCCATATAATTCTTATTACAAGAAGAGATACAAAAACATAGCTTTCTCAAAAGCCTCTACGAAACGGGTAACACAAATATATATCCAAATTGGTATAAATACAAATATTTATGGTTATTTTACCACAATATTATATTTTTTTATTTTTTCAGATGTTAATTTAGAGACGAGATGGAGTAGAAAATATGTATTTTTGAGGTGATAAACCAAATAATAAAATGAATTTCAGAACGGCCATAGATTTTCCCGGTAATCCCGGATATATCGACCATCGGCAACAAATTTTGTTGCTGGGATCGTGCTTTGCTGAAAACATAGGCTTATGGCTGCAACAGCGTAAATTCAATGTCGATATAAATCCATTCGGCACATTATACAATCCCCTTTCCATTGCCCAAAGCTGGGAACGAATCGTCGAGGGGAAAGCGATGATTGAAAACGAACTTTTCGCTTTTAATAATCTATGGCACAGTTACGATCACCATTCCCGATTCTCGGGGTGCGACAAAAAGGCCACGTTATCGCTCATGAACCGCCGAATCGAAAAAAGCCACCGCCAAGTGCCGAATATCGACCGAATAATCATCACATGGGGAACCGCTTATGTGTTCCGATTAAAAGAGACGGGTAAAGTTGTCGCCAACTGCCACAAACAACCAGCCTCGATATTCGACCGAGTGCTGTTATCGGTCGATGAAATAGTTTCCCGATGGAGAGACATCATAAAACATATCGAAGACAATCTACCTCAATGTCGTATATTGTTCACCGTGAGCCCCATACGCCACCTTAGCGACGGAGCACACGGCAACCAAATAAGCAAATCGACGCTGCTACTAGCAATAAACCGATTACAACAAGAGTTCGGGATTTGCGATTACTTTCCTTCTTATGAAATCATGATGGACGATCTGAGGGATTATCGTTTCTACGATACCGACATGACGCACCCCTCGAAATCGGCGATCGCTTATATAACCGAAATATTGGAGGAAGCATACCTTTCTCCCGAAAGCAAAGAAATAGCCTCTCAATGGTACAAGATACAAAGAGCTTTGGAACATCGTCCCCTGATGCCCGATAAAGACGAGTACACTATTTTTTTACAACATACGCTCGACAAGGTCATGAGATTTCAACAAATGTATCCTTACATAAACGTATCGAACGAAATTACAGAATTAAACACAAGAATCAGTCAAATATGAATTACACGATTACCGAAATAGCAACTATCGTCAAGGCACAAAAAAGAGCCTACAAAGACTATACTATCACGGCTCTATTAACCGACAGCCGTTCTCTCACGTTTCCCGAGGAGACTTTGTTTTTCGCTTTGGTTACCGAACGAAACGACGGTCACCGTTACATCAAAGACCTCTACCGAAAAGGAGTACGAAACTTCGTGGTAGAACATCGGGTAGCCGATGAAGAGCTTATGCCCGAAGCAAATTTCATCATCGTAAAAAACACATTAGATGCCTTGCAACAATTAGCTGCGACACATCGAAAAAAATTCGATATACCGGTAATCGGTGTTACGGGAAGCAACGGAAAGACCACAGTCAAAGAGTGGCTTTATCAACTTCTCCAACCAGACTACAATACGGTGCGCTCTCCCCGCAGTTACAACTCTCAAATAGGAGTCCCGTTATCGGTATGGCAAATCGGGTCGAAAACCGAGATGGCTATTTTTGAAGCCGGAATTTCTCAACCCGATGAAATGATTCATTTGGAAGAAATCATCAAACCGACGCTCGGTTTGATAACCAATATCGGAGAAGCCCACCAAGAGGGATTCCAAACCATACAGCAGAAATGCATCGAAAAACTCACTTTGTTGAAAGCCTGTGATTGCATTATTTACGATGGAGACAACGAACTTATCTGCGAATGCGTGGAGAAACTCTGCTTCGGGTGTCGAGAGATTGCTTGGTCCAGAAAAGACCGGGACAAACCGCTGTACATCTCCAAAATAATCAAAGGCAACGATTCTACAAAAATAGAATATACTTACTTGCAATACCACAGCTACATTACTATCCCATTCGTAGAAGATGCTTCCATCGAAAATGCGATTCACTGTCTGGCAGTCATGCTTTATTACAACCGACCGCCCGAAACGATAACCGACCGCATGAAGCGTTTGACTCCGGTCGCCATGCGTATGGAAGTCAAAGAAGGGATAAACAACTGCCTAATTATAAACGACAGCTATAACTCGGATATCAATTCACTCACCATAGCCCTCGACTTTCAAAATCGAAGGGCGGCAGCCAAAGGTATGCGCCGCACGCTTATACTGTCGGACATTTACCAGACGGGATTACCCCCGGCCAGCCTATACCGGAAAGTCGCCGATATCATATTGCACAAAGGAATAGAACGCCTCATAGGGATAGGCCCGGTAATCTCGGATAACGCTTACCTTTTCAATCTCGAAAAAGAATTTTATCCGACGACCGAAAGTTTCCTTTCACAACTTGACCCGGCCGACTTTCATAATGAACTGATTCTAATCAAAGGTGCGCGAGAATTTCATTTCGAGCTCATCTCCGAAACCTTAGAACTGAAACAGCATGAAACCATACTGGAAATAAATCTCGATGCCATCGTCCACAATTACAACCTATTCAAATCGAAATTACGCCCCGAAACAAAAATCATCTGTATGGTAAAGGCTTTCGGCTACGGAGCCGGTTCTTATGAATTAGCAAAGACCTTACAGGACAGAGGAGCCGATTTCCTTGCAGTAGCCGTTGCTGACGAAGGAGCCGAATTGCGGAAAGCGGGAATAACCATGCCCATCTTGGTGATGAATCCCGAAATGAGCAGTTTCAGAACACTGTTCAGCTATTATCTCGAACCCGAAATATATAGTTTCGAACTGCTGAAAGCGATTATCGCAGAAGGGGAAAAATTAGGTTTAGCGGGCTATCCTGTGCACATAAAAATAGATTCAGGCATGCATCGGCTCGGATTCGAAGAAAAGGATATGGAACAAGTCGTGGAAATTCTCAACGACCAAACCGTCGTCATCGCCCGTTCGGTCTTTTCTCATTTCGCAGGAAGCGACGAAAAAAGATTCGACGATTATTCTCATCGTCAAATCGAAACATTCTCCCGTTGTGCCGACTACCTACAACAACACTCCAAGCATAAAATACTGCGACACATACTAAACACGGCGGGAATATTACGCTTCCCCGAATACCAAATGGATATGGTAAGGCTGGGTATAGGATTATACGGAGTCTCCCCTATCGACACACCTTGCGGGCTGGAAACAGTCAGCACATTGAAAACAACTATCCTTCAAATCAAGACACTGTCTGCCGGAGAAACCATAGGGTACGGAAGAAAAGGTGTATTATCTCGCGATTCCCGCATAGCGGCAATTCCCATAGGATATGCCGACGGACTCGACCGCCATCTGGGAAATGGAAAAGGGTGTGTCGTTGTAAACGGGAAACGAGCTGCCATCGTAGGTAATATTTGTATGGACGTATGCATGATCGATGTAACCGATATAGATTGCAAACCGGGTGACCGAGTTGAAATATTCGGAGAACAACTGCCCGTCACCGAAATCGCAGAAAAACTCGATACAATCCCTTATGAAATTCTCACTTCGGTTTCTACCCGGGTGAAGCGAATCTATTACAGAGAATAAATACAGGCGTTTTAAGGAATTATTATACATTCCTTTTTTACAAAATTCCAATCGTTCAAAAAAACAATTTTTCTTTTGCCGATTCAAAAAAATAGAGGCCCTTCGGGGCCTCTATAAACTGAGATAATACTCTCTCATTTTTTAATTTCAATTTCTTCTTTCAGGTCAATTTCATTTCTCTCGGCATCATAAAATTTATATTCGAGATAAGCGAGAGACTGATTAGGAATTACTTTCAGCTGAAAAGTGTATTTACAACGCCACTTCATCTTCAAAGAAAATACACCTTGATTGACATATGCAGCTACAAAAGGATGTACGTGTAATGTGAATTTCTTTATTTTCAACTTATACACCAGATAATGAATCTTCGACTCCAACAGATCGGTAAAAAGTAAGGAAGGAGGAATAGTACCTTTACCATGACAAGTCGGGCAATCTTCACTGGTAATAATATCGAGTGCCGGCCGCACCCGCTGGCGGGTAATCTGCATCAATCCGAATTTACTCAACGGCAAAATATTGTGCCTTGCCCTATCATTAGCCATCAGCTCACGCATGCGGTCATATAGTTTCTGACGGTTCTCAGCTTCGTCCATATCGATGAAATCGATCACGATAATACCGCCCATATCGCGCAGCCGCAGTTGCCGTGCTATTTCTTCGGCGGCATTCATATTTACATCAAGGGCATTGCTCTCCTGATCGGAAGAAGCCTTCGAACGATTTCCGCTATTTACATCGATAACATGTAGAGCCTCTGTATGTTCGATAATGACATACGCTCCACTTTTAAAAGAAACGGTTTTTCCTAATGAAGATTTTATTTGCTTGGTAATAGCGAAATTATCAAAAATAGGCAACTCCCCATCGTAAAGTTTAACTATATCTTTTCGATCGGGAGAAATAAGACTCACATAGTTGTATATTTGGTTATATGTCTCCTTATCGTTTACATAAATATTTTCGAAAGAAGGGCTAAATATATCACGCAGTATCCCTACGGTTCTACCCGTTTCCTCATAAACGAGCGACGGAAGCTGAGCCTTTTGCAACTTCACTAACATATCTTCCCAACACTTTACCAACGTTTTAAGTTCGTTATTCAACTCTGCGACCCGTTTCCCTTCGGCAACAGTTCTGACAATCACACCGAAATTGCGGGGTTTAATACTTTGTATGAGCTGCCTAAGGCGCAATTTTTCCTCGTTCGATTTAATCTTTTGCGATACAGATACTTTATCTGAAAAAGGGATTAACACTAAAAAACGACCGGCAAAAGAAATCTCTGCCGTAAGGCGAGGTCCCTTAGACGAAATAGGTTCCTTAGCAATTTGAACCAACACTTCTTGGCCCACCTTCAAAGCATCGTTAATCGTACCGTCTTTTTCAATATCGGGCAATAAATCAAATTTAGAAAGAGACAACACTCGTTTGCGATCGGCAAGCGACTGTTTAAGAAACTTTGCACTCGAATTATATTGTGTACCTAAATCGAGATAGTGCAGGAAAGCATCCTTTTCGTAACCTACATCAACAAATGCAGCATTAAGTCCCGGCATCAGCTTTTTGACCCGTCCCAAATAGATATCGCCCACAGAAAACGATATGTTCCGAGCCTCTTTCTGAAGCTCCACCAATCGATTATTCTCGAGCAATGCAATAGAAATCTCTTTGGGTTGTACGTCTACTACAAGTTCGCTGGACATAAATTGTTATTTAGATTACTGATATTCACGCAGCATGTCGGCCTTCTTAAAAAGAACAGGCATCCTGCCAAAAGAGTTTTTAATACTAACCATTGTTATACAAAATGGTTTCGATAAAGCAGAAAGAACAAATCTAATGACTAAATCGCATTAAATTTGTTCTTCGTGTTCTGTCATTCATTGAGCCGACAGACATTATTTCTTCTTATGTCTGTTTTTTCTCAATCTTTTTTTGCGTTTGTGAGTAGCCATCTTATGGCCTTTTCTTTTTTTTCCACTCGGCATAACGGTATGCTTTTAAAGATTAATACTTATATTTATTGATTTTCTTATTTTACTTCACCCATAAAAGTTTTTGCAGGCTTAAATGCCGGAATGTTGTGGGCCGGAATTATTATCGTAGTATTTTTGGAAATATTGCGAGCCGTTTTCTGTGCTCTTTTCTTTACGATGAAACTACCAAAACCTCTCAGGTACACATTTTCACCTTTTGCCAAAGAGCCCTTTACACTCTCCATAAATTTTTCAACGGTTTCAAGAACAACAGCTTTTTCTATTCCTGTGTTTTTAGAAATTTCGTTTACAATGTCAGCCTTAGTCATTTTGCTATAAATTATAATATTTACGAATAATATTGTTTTTAATTTTTTGGACTGCAAATATATAGCTTTTTACCCATCTAAAAAAGCAAAAACACTTTTTTTTCTCAAATTAAAAGCCTCAATCCATACTGTTTTGCGAGTGCAAATATCGTACTTATTTTTTACTTTTCAGCAACTTATATTATTTTATTCTTATAGGAGTGTTCCACTCACCGGTTTAAGACAGCAAGTAAAACCATTTACTCGATCGTTACATCTTAACGAATCTGAAAATAAACCACCTAAATAAAATAAAAAAAAGACTCTTATATAAACAAATTTGTAACATTCCGATTTATTTTCGTATATTCGCCCTTGTAAATCTCTATTCTCACATGGAAATTATAATTATAGTACTTCTTATTTTATGTAACGGAGTACTTTCTATGTCTGAAATTGCACTGGTTTCAGCACGAAAAGTCAAATTAGAAAATAGTGCGAAAAAAGGTAGCAAAGCGGCATTATCAGCCTTAAAACTATCACAAGACCCCGACCGATTTCTTTCAACCGTACAGATAGGTATTACCCTCATCGGAATTTTAACGGGTCTTTACTCTGGCGAAGCCTTAGCCCAAAGCCTTGCAAAACTATTAGCTAAAAGTTCCTTATTAGCTCCTTATGCAGTAGGTTTGGCACAAGCCATCATTGTTATTATAGTTACATATTTAACCCTTATTATCGGCGAATTGGTTCCCAAACGTATCGGTATGATAGCCTCGGAACGAGTAGCAAAGATCGTATCGAGACCTATGTCGTGGTTATCGTATATTGCATCGCCTTTCGTGTGGATACTCACCAAAAGTACAGCCGGGGTATGCCGTTTCTTAGGGCTTTCATCTCAAAAAGAAGGAATCACCGAAGACGAAATAAAAGCTATCGTTCGAGAAGGTACAGAGGGAGGGTGTGTACAGGAGGTGGAACAAGACATTGTAGAACGAGTTTTTAACTTGGGAGATCGCAATATATCCTCTATCATGACCCACCGGAGCGATTTAATTTGTCTCGATGTACAAGATGACAACACCACCCTGAAATCAAAAATTACCAGTGATCTTCATGCCGTATATCCGCTATGCGAAGACAGCCTCGATAACATTATCGGAATAGTTTCTTTAAAAGATTTATTCGGAAAGATCGATGATAAAAATTTCGATATCAGAGCCGTCGCCTCAACTCCCTATTTCCTGCCGGAAAATATGAGTGTATATACTGCGATGGAAAGGCTCCGCAATGAAAACCAACGCTATGGATTAGTAACAGACGAATTTGGGAGTATTGAAGGAATTGTGACGATAAGCGATATTTTGGGAGCTTTGGTCGGTTCTGTATCATCGGGGCCTTCGGCAGATATTATTATCCGGGAAGATGGCTCTTGTCTCATCGACGGACAATGCTCTTTCTATGATTTTCTGGACCACTACGACATGACGGATCGTTATCAAGAATACAATTACAATACTCTGAGCGGGCTTATCCTCGAATTATTACAGCACATTCCGACCGAAGGAGAAAAGATAGAATGGCTATGCTTCACTTTCGAAATCGTCGACATGGACGGAGCCCGCATCGATAAAGTTCTGGTTCAAAAAAATGAAACGGATAACATAACCTCGTAACATCGATCTCAATGACAAAGACCAAACTAAATATCGAATCTTGGAACCGGAAGGAACACTTCCGGTTCTTTTCTGCTTTTGACGATCCCTTTTTCGGAATAACTACAAACGTAGATTTTACTACTATATATCTCGAAGCCAAACATGATTCTCAATCTTTTTTCCTTTACTCGCTCCATCATATATTGACAAAAGCCAATGAAACAGACGAATTCAAATTAAGAATCGAGGGAGGGAATTCTGTCGTTAAATACGATACCATACACGTATCTCCGACAATAGGAAGAGAAGACGGAACATTCGGTTTTGCTTTTTTCGAATATATCCCCGATCGCAACGATTTCATTCAACAAGCAATTCAAGAGATAACAAGAGTAAAAAACAGTACAGGATTATCCTTTTCGAAAAATACAGGAAGAGAAGACGTTATCAGATACTCTTCTATTCCGTGGTTCTCCTTCTCCGAAATGAAACACGCTGTTTCTTTCAAGAACGGAGACTCGGTTCCTCGCATATCGACAGGAAAACTCATCGACACAAATGGGAAAATGCTTCTTCCCATATCGATCTGTGCCCATCACGGACTCATGGACGGGAAACATATTGCCCAATTCTTAAATAAACTATCCGAACCATAAAGAATCTCTGCTCCCCATAAGTCTTCCAATCCTGTCTTGTTATGATATAGATATACTATTTGTACCAATGGTAGAGACAAACGAAACGAGGTATATCCCCGATGAATTTGTTTTTACCTTCGTTTGTATTATCTTTGCACCTCTAAAAGATTTAGTATAAAACAGGAGAGGATAAATATCCTCCGTGTGCTTGAACACCACGTAAAAAACAAGAATTATGAATCGTTCTTTTTCCCTGCCCTTTTTAATCATGGGCGTCGTCTTTTGTGTCTGCCTCATCTGCTCGAATTTACTCGAAGTAAAGATGATTTCGTTAGGAGGTATTACTGCGACCGCAGGTCTCATCGTTTTCCCCATCTCTTACATTATCAACGATTGTATCGCCGAGGTCTGGGGATATCGAAAAGCCCGACTCATTATTTGGCTCGGATTCCTGATGAATTTAATGGCTGTCATCTTTATACAGATAGCGATTATATTACCATCAGCTCCATTTTGGGACGGACAGAAATCGTTCGAAACCGTATTTTCATCAACTCCCCGCATCTTATTAGCAAGTTTCATAGCTTTCCTTGTAGGCTCCTTTTTGAACGCCTATGTCATGAGTAAAATGAAAATATCGAGTAAGGGTAAACATTTTTCATTGCGAGCCATTACATCGACCGTAGTGGGCGAAAGTGCCGATTCGCTCTTGTTTTTTCCTATCGCATTCGGTGGAGTAGTCCCTGTAAACGAACTATTGATTCTCATTGTAACACAAGCCTGCCTTAAAACGGCCTATGAAATCGTCATATTACCGGTAACGATAAGAGTCGTACGATTCGTAAAAAAGATAGACGGCAGCGATGTCTACGACCAGAAAGTTTCATACAACATATTCAAGATAAAAGAACTACAATAATCAACACGACTTATTATGAAATCAGATACATCACAACTGACCCTGCTGGGACATAAGACAGTATATAAACAGGATTATGCACCCGAGGTCTTGGAAACATTTATAAACAAACACCCGGAAAACGATTACTGGGTGCGATTCAACTGCCCGGAGTTTACCAGTCTGTGCCCGATTACCGGACAACCCGACTTTGCTACCATACAAATCGACTACATTCCCGGAGAACACATGGTAGAAAGCAAAAGTCTGAAACTTTATTTATTCAGTTTCCGTAACCACGGCGCTTTTCATGAAGATTGCGTGAACATCATCATGAAAGACCTCGTTAAGCTCATGAATCCCAAATACATCGAAGTAACAGGCTTCTTCACGCCCCGCGGCGGTATCAGCATATATCCGTATTGTAATTACGGACAACCGGGTACAGAATACGAGCAAATGGCGAAACAGAGATTACAAAACCACCGTTAAACCAGCTCAGACTTCGGTGAACAATTTTCCTTGCCAAGTATCGCGTTCTTTCATTCGCTTCAACAGACGAGCCGTAAACTCATAGTTCTTTATCCCCCAATTCGGAGCGATAAGCAGTTCGGCCGGGGACTGAGAGACAAAACGTTCGATAGCGATGTGCGGAGACAATCGCTCGGCAAAATCGATTGCCAGATCGATATACTCATCGACATCGTACAAATGAAAATCATTCGGATTGCTTTTATATTCGGCAGCCATACGGGTATGGAGAATAAGCTGCAACTGATGCAACTTAATCGTGTCGAGCGGCAACCGGGACATCTTATCGGCATGAGATAAAATCATCTCCCGATTCTCTCCCGGCAATCCCAATATCATGTGAGCCCCCACTGCAATACCCATTTCAGCCGTACGACAAATAGCATCGACCGAAGCGGCAAAATCATGTCCCCGGTTAACCCTACGCAAAGTTTCGTCGCAAGTACTCTCCACGCCATACTCCACCAATACGAATGTATGTCGGGACAAATCCGCAAAATACTCCAACAGTCCGTCGGGCATACAATCGGGGCGAGTACCGACAATAATCCCCACGACACCGGGGTGAGACAACGCCTCCTCATACTTCTGCTTCAAAACAGCAAGCTCTCCATACGTATTCGTATAAGCCTGAAAATAGGCCAAATAGTGCATCTCAGGATATTTACGGGCAAAAAAAGCTATCCCCTCTTCCAACTGGGAAGTGATACTCTTCCCAGTATGGCAATAATCAGGACTGAACGTCTGATTGTTGCAATAAGTACAACCACCGACCCCAATACCCCCGTCCCGATTAGGGCAAGTAAACCCTGCATGTAACGATATTTTTTGGACTTTGCAATCGAAATGGAGATTCAAAAAATCGGAAAAATCCCGATACCGTTTTTCTCCCGTCACCATCAATGCCCAAATTGATTATAAAATTCGACTACTGCAATAATTCCTTTCTCATACATTTCGATCAGGAAATTTTCATTCGGCGAATGCGTGGCATCCGATTCTAATCCGAATCCCATTAAGACCGATTTCACACCCAAAACTTTTTCAAAAGTTGCTATAATAGGGATACTTCCTCCACGACGTACCGCCAATGGACGTTTTCCGAACGCCAGCTCATACCCCTTTTCCGCAGCCCGATAAGCCGGCAAATCGATAGGACATACATAGCTTTCACCCCCATGCATCGGGCTCACTTTCACCTTTACGCTGCGAGGAGCGACAGAGTATATGTAATCGATAAACATCTTGGATATTTCCTCATGATTCTGATGGGGAACCAACCGGCAAGAAACTTTGGCATAGGCTTTTGACGGCAACACCGTTTTTGCACCTTCTCCCGTGTACCCGCCCCAAATACCGCAAATATCGAACGTAGGACGAATGGCGGTACGCTCCAAAGGTGAATAACCGATCTCGCCCGAAAGAGCCTCCACATCGATCGCCGCTTTATATTTCTCTTCATCATAAGGCACAGCTCCCAACATGGCTCGTTCTTGCGCCGAAACAGTTTCTACTTTGTCGTAAAAATGCGGTAAAGTTATACAACCATTTTCATCTACGACACCGGCCAGCATTTTGCAAAGCTCGTTAATGGGATTAGCTACCGTTCCCCCGAAAATTCCCGAATGCAAATCCCGATTAGGACCAGTGACCTCTATCTCCCAATAAGCCAATCCTCGCAATCCGGTCGTGATAGACGGAGTATCCAAACCGACCATACTCGTGTCTGAGACCAGTATTACATCGCATTTCAACAAATCGAGGTGTTCCTTACAAAAAGCCTCCACTCCGGGAGAACCGATTTCCTCGCCACCCTCTATCAAAAATTTCACGTTACAGCGTAACAACCCCTCTTTGACCGCAATTTCAAAGGCTTTCAACTGGATAAACCCTTGCCCTTTGTCATCGTCGGCCCCCCGAGCCCACAGTTTCCCGTCTTTTACTACCGGCTCGAAAGGCTCGGTATGCCACAGTTCAAGCGGTTCGACAGGCATCACATCATAATGAGCATATACCAGTACCGTAGGGAAACTCCTATCAACTATCTTTTCGGCGAAAACCACAGGCGAGGCCGAGGTAGGCATCACTTCGGCTCTATCGGCTCCGGCTTCCAAAAGCAAATCCCTCCATCGTTCGGCACAAAGCTGCATGTCCTTTCTATGTTCAGGCAACGCACTGATAGAAGGAATACGAAGCAACGAAAATAACTCGTTGAAAAAACGCTCTCTATGACTGTCTATATACTTTTTTGTATCCATATTTTTTAATTTATAATTTATGACTTTGTGCCAACAAATAATAATCGAGAATAACCATTGCTGCCATAGCTTCCACCACAGGTACGGCACGGGGCAATACGCAAGGGTCATGACGTCCTTTTGCCCTCAACACGGTCGGGTTTCCTTGCGAATCGACTGTCTCTATATCTTTCAATAAAGTAGCGACCGGCTTGAACGCGACTCTGAAATAAATATCTTCTCCATTGGAAATTCCACCTTGAATCCCACCCGAATGATTGGTTCTCGCTACGATTTTGCCCTGTTGAGTTTCGAATACATCATTCATTTGAGAACCTCTATATCTCACCCCTCTAAAACCCATACCATATTCAAAGCCTTTTACAGCGTTTATGCTCAACATCGCACTACCCAATGCGGCATGCAGCTTGTCGAACACAGGCTCGCCCAACCCTGCCGGAACATGTCGAACGACACAGGTAACAACACCTCCCACTGTATCGCCTTCTGACTTTACTTTTCCGATATATTCCTCCATTCGTTTTGCCATATCCGCATCGGGACAACGTACCGGATTTTTCTCTATCTCGTCGAAGTCATATCGATTATAATCGCCGGACAAAGACAATTCCCCCACCTGCGAAGTATACGCCCAGACTTCTATGCCCAGCCGAGTTAAAACAAGTTTTGCAAGAGCTCCGGCGACACAGCGAGCTATCGTCTCGCGAGCCGAAGAACGACCACCTCCCCGATGATCCCGTACCCCGTATTTCTGGGTGTATGTATAATCGGCATGCGAAGGGCGGAACACCTCCCGCAAATTATCATAATCCGATGAGTGTTGATTCTCATTATACACAAGAAAACCGATAGGCGTACCGGTTGTTTTCCCTTCGAAAATCCCGGAGAGGAATTCTACCCGATCGTTTTCTTTACGAGAGGTGACAATCGACGATTGCCCGGGACGACGCCTGTTTAACTCTCGCTGTATATACTCCATATCCAAAGGAATACCGGCAGGCATACCGTCTACCACCCCACCGATCGCCCTACCATGAGACTCTCCAAATGAAGTAAGCGTAAAGAGATTTCCGAACGTGTTCATCTCGATTATTGTATTAGTTAATTAAACAAAGATAGTACAAACTAAAAGCAAAAACAATACTCGCATGAATTATACCGGTCATTCTATAACTTATAATACAAATATTTATCTTCCATATAGAACCTTAATCCTATTGTTACAAATATAGATAAGAGAACTTAAAAGCGAACGGCTCCATTTTTCGACGATAGTACATTTTCCATAACATCGAACATAATAATCTCAAATACTGTTATTTATTTTCAAAGGAGCCATATACTCCTTTCCTCAAAAAAATAATATAAACAAATAATCCTGCTAGACAGATTGTTCCAATTCTTGTTAGATCCATTTTAATCACTGTTCCTAATACAACAAGCACACCAAAGTAAATAGCTGCTACTAAAAAAGCCAGTGCAACACTAAAGGAAGTATAGCTTGCAATAACATAAGAAAATGTCACACCAGTAATGACTGAATAGATCATATAAAGAACTTTTGCCGTAATTGGTTTCATTGTCATTAAACGTCTTGATAAACCAATAACAACCGCAAATTGAAAAATAATTAAAATGAAAGGAAGCATTCCTGCATAAGACATAAATGATGATTTTTCTAAAGCAAAAGCCGTCACAAAAGTTGTTAAAACACCTATAATCATCCATTTAAAAATATTGTTAATGTATTGTTGTATCGTCATTGAACGATCTTCAACATATTCATAAGTTTTGTTATCCATATTCATTCTCCTATCCTTGAATAATACGATTTTCTAAAATTTTCTTTTCAGGTAAAGCTTTTTCAACATATCCTAAAATACAACAACCAACACCAACATAATCTTCTAAATGCCATTTTTGAAGATATTGTTGACCCTTTTCTAACTCAAACATTTCTTTACAACGATTGATCCAACAAGAACCTA
>ENA-OPNV01000683-OPNV01000683.1-human-gut-metagenome-genome-assembly--contig:-NODE-683-length-18659-cov-1.893894_pt1 | contig 18659 bp, 15 predicted proteins | sample MGYA00241542_ERZ501781 | MGnify/ENA primary metagenome ERZ501781 (study PRJEB25962, sample SAMEA2042609) | human gut metagenome | biome: human gut; feature: human-associated habitat; material: faeces...
CGCTGTAAAAACGCGTAAAAATATGCTTTTTGTCCTCATCACTTATGGCTTCTCCATCGTTTTGCACTGTTATCTCTGCATACATCTCATACCTGTAAAAGCCTATCTTTACCTCACTCTCTGCGTGCTCCACTGCATTTTTTACTATGTTTGTAATGGCCTCACACTGCCAGTATGCATCAGCATGTATACAGGCATCCTTATCAGAGCCTTCATCTATGGACAGCCTTATGTCTCTCAAATCGCAAAGTGCCATAACATTGTCAGCTGCCTCAGACACAATTTCAGACAGCAGCGTATCCTTCTCATCAAACTCCACAACATCCGCTTCAAGCCTTGAAAGCTTTAAGATAGCCTGCACCATATGCGATATATTATCCACATCGCGCTTTGCCCTGCGCATTATCCTGTTTCTGTTTTCAGATGCCATATCAGGATTTCCTTCCAGATTTTCCAGATTTATCGAAAGTGATGTGAGCGGTGTCTTAAGCTGATGCGATATGTCAGAAAGCGCATCCTTTAGCAAAAGCTTGTCTGCCTTTGCATTTTCCGCAGACTCCCTCAAATAGATCGCTGTCTTGTAAAGCTCTCCCTTTAGTATAGAAAGCTCCCCCTCTGTGCTATCTGCCATAACAAGTCTGTAGTCTCCCTGATTTATGCGGCGCAGATAATCCGCAGCCTGTCTGACCTGTCTTTTAAAGCTAAATCTTATAAGCACAATGTAAAGGCAAAAGCCCCCTGCAAAAAGCACAACAAGAAATATGTCTAGCCAAAGCGCTCCTTTAAGCGCTTTTTCATTTGACAAAACCGCAGAATCCTTTTCCATATCAATGCCGTATTTTTTTAAGAGCGTCTCTGCGCTTTTTAAATTAGTATAATCTCTGTCGAAGCTGCTGTCATTTAGAATCCCGGCTATACTGCCATCTGATACATCGGGATATTTTTCATGAATGAGTGCACATAGCTTAGCCACTGTGATGTTATAGTTTTTCGTATATGCCCTGTACTGAAAAAAGACGGTAAAAGCCATAACCGTCACACATATACATGTATATATTATCGCAAAATACACAAAATGTTTTCTGTTCTCTAAATTATATTTCTTCTTTCTCATGCTTTCCCCCGGGAACTGTCTCTGTCGGCCGATACTGTTTAAAGAGCTTCATCTGAATCAACGCGATACCCGATTCCCTTCACAGTCTTTATCACATCCTCACCAAGCTTTGCCCTGATGCGCTTCATATAGACAGTCACTGTATGGTCGTACACATCGTTGCCTGTTGCCTCCCAGATGCAGTCAAGCACGGCATTTCTGGACACAGCCTTGTCGTGATTGGTAAAAAGCAGATCAAGTATTCGGTTTTCAAGATTTGAAAGAGCAATCAACTGTCCATCCCTTCTCGCTTCCTTTTTGTCCAAATCATAGCTTATGTTTCCTGCGTGTATGACAGATGCACTGTCATCATTTTTCCTTCGTAAAAATACGCGGTTTACCCTCGCCACAAGCTCCCTTACGGAAAAAGGCTTTGTGATGTAATCCTCCGCTCCAATCTCAAGTCCCTTTACTATATCATTTTCCTCATCCCTTGCGGTAAGAAAAATCACCGGTGTTTTTTCTTTTTCCAGCCTTTCGCTGTAAAAATCAAAGCCGTTCCCATCCGGAAGCGACACATCAAGCAGCACAAGGCCGGGGTGCTCACTCAAAAGTGCCCCAGCCTCCTTTAAATTACCTGCTGTCAAAAGCTCATATTCAGGTTCTGTAAAGGTATCACACAGTCCCTCTGTTATTCCTTTATTGTCCTCTATGAGAAGTATTTTTTTCATATCAGTTCCAGCATTTCCTACAGATTTTCATTCTTGATCGTCTCAATAATGTTATTGTGTCTAAGCTTCGTCATTGATAGTTTCATGATAGCATAAATCAGCATTATTACAACCACTATACACAATATAATTGCTTTATACGGCGGCTCATAAATGATTGCATCATCCATCCTGTTCATCATAACACATAAGAGATAGCTTATTAAAATACCAAGCGGTACTCCTATTACAAGCGCCTTCACAGATATAAACACACTCTCGAGTCTGACCATTCCCACAAACTGCTTATCTGTCATTCCAATGCTTCTTAATGTGGCAAACTCGCGGCTTCTAAGCTCCATTCCGGTACTTAAGGTATTGATGATATTTGTGATTCCTATTAAGGCGATGACTACAATAAGTCCGTATGCAAATACTCCAAGCAGTGTAAAGAGTGACTTTTCATCGCGCATCTCCTTATCCAGATTGCTGACATAAAAACTAATCTGCGAATACTCAGGATTTTCCTCCGTCTCCTTTTCGAATGTATCCTGATATTCATCTGCATTTTCTGCAACCACATATGCTGAATATGACGCATATCCCGGTTTAATCTCATTACCGTTCTTACCGTCACCCCATAGGCTTTCAAAGCCTTTTTGGTTCATAAACAAAAGCGTGTTGCTGTAGCCCTTATAACCTATTGGTACCTTGTCTGTGACACCTGCAATAGTTACATCCACAGTCTTTCTGACTCCGTTATTTATTGTTTCCTCGTCAACGTATCCACTGTTATCCTCTGTGCTGCTTTCAGTACCACCTTCCACGGCATTATCATCAGAAGAAGCATCATCATACACATTGTAGCCACACTCGATTGTATCTCCTGCTTTATATTTGTACAGCTCCATCTCTTTTTTGGCGTATTTAGAGCTGTTCTCATTATACACATCAAATGTGCATTTATTCACAAGAATTGCTCCTGCAGCTGCATTTTTTATGCCTGCGTCAGACGCATACTTATCATACGATTTGTCATCCAAAACCGTGATTAAAAACATTTGCGAGACATCCTCACTGTCAGCATAAAGCTGCCTGCAATACTCTCCATACTCCTTTGTGTACTTAGGCTTACTGACATCGAAATCATAGCCTGCTCCAACCAGATAATCATCAACTCCTTCAATACCGCTCACAAGCTTAGTGAGCTTTTCGATATCAATGTCTTTTTTACATGACATATTTATTCCGATATTGTAATCTGTTGAAGCATATGACATCCCAACCATGCTAAAGGCCACAGACATGAAGTATGATATCACAATAAAGGTTACCGAGCAGATGACAATAGACGTCACTGTGGTTCTGTACTTTTTGTTGTTCCTCTTTATATTCTTATATGAGATAACACCTCCAATGCCCCAGATTCTGCCTATAATCGCCGGTGTCTTAAGCTTTGCTGACTTTATTTTAATCTCCTTTGTGTTTCTTATTGCTTCAAGCGGTGTGACCTTTGCAGCCCTTCTTGCACTGCCTGTTGCTGAGAAATAAATGGTTGCTATACTCAGTATCACAGCAAGAATAAGTGCAGGCAGTGATGTGTGAAAGCTCAAAGCAACGTTAAGCCAGCCTGCTGACAGCGCATTTACTACATTGACAAGTATAAGCGATGCTAAAATACCACTCATGGTACCCACAGGAATACCAATCACTCCAAGCATTGCTGCCTCTGTCTTAACGCTGCTTTTTATCTGGCGCCTCGTAGCACCAACGCTTGCAAGCATGCCATACTGCCTGATTTTTTCAGTGATTGATATGTTGAAGCTGTTTTTGATACAGTACACTGATGTCAGTATGATTATCAAAGCCACAACAGCAGCCACTGTAAACAGTGCTTTAAATGAACCGTCAATCGGGAAAACGCACTCATAGTTTATAAGGTATCCGTTCATATATATATCATATTTTGCATTTTCCATCTCTTTAAGGAACCTGTCACTTTCCTCAGAAGACATTTCAACAGATGAATTATTTGCTTTCTCAAACAGCTTTTCATCCACGCCAATTATATCTGCAGTCACAGCATCCTTGTTTCTTAAAGCCTTTTGAGTGTATCTGCTGTACACTGTGAGTGTAGTGTCAGCTTCGCTTGCCTCACTCTTTGTGCCGTTATCAATTGCTGCCAGTTCATCAGAGTATGTGACAAATGTATATCCGGCGGCACTATAGTCCTCCATTCCATAGCCCGGTCTTTCCATGATGCCTACCACCTTGTAGTGCTTTGTCACAGTATCGGTAAGTGTCTCTGCCTCATGCTCATATGCGCAGTTTTCCGATATGACACCTTCGGTGTTTGAATCATATCGCTTTCCGACATCCAGTGTTATCTCATCTCCCACCTTTATGTCGATTCGTCCGTTTGTCTTTAAGTGCCTTGGAATGACTATCTCATCCTCATTTTTTGCCATGCGGCCCTCTATCAGTTTAAAGCAGCCTCTCTCAAAGCCGGCCTCATCTGTTGCCATGACATATGCATACGGCTTATCCTCATTCTTGCAGCCGTCTAGCTTTGCAAAGCCCATTCCCATTGTCTCAAATGTGCTTTCAATATTTCTGTTGTTTTTAAACTCCGAAAGCTCAGACATTTTCACATTCGAAAATTTCACATGAAAGTCGCCGTCCTTTTGCTTCTGGTATTTAATCATACTGTACTGAAAGCTTGACACAAGTGTGACAAGCGCCGACAAAAGCGCTGTTGCAAGAATTATTCCGACTATCGTGACAATAGTTCTTTTCCTGTTGAGCTTTAAGTTTTTTAATGTGAGTGTCTTCATCAAATTCATCTGATTTTACCATCCTCTATCATTATTGTGCGGTCAGCCGCTTTTGCAAGCTCCATATTGTGTGTAATCATAATGATTGTCTGGTTGAGCTCATGGTTTGAGGTCTTTAAGAGATGCATAATCTCGTTGCTTGCCTTGGTATCCAGGTTTCCGGTCGGCTCATCCGCTAGCACTATAGACGGTCTCGTAATCAGGGCTCTTCCTATAGATGTGCGCTGCTGCTGTCCTCCTGATAGCTCATTTGGCAAATGAGTACGTCTCTCTGTAAGTCCAAGGCGCAAAAGCATGTCATCCATCTGTGCTTTTTCCACCTTTCTTCCATCAAGTTCCATCGGAATTGCCATGTTTTCCTCCACATTTAATATAGGTATCAGATTATAAAACTGATAAATGATACCACCTGTCTTCTTCTGAATATGGCAAGCTCATCATCATTCATTGCAAAGATATCAGTGCCGTTTATATACACCTTTCCGCTTGTTGGTCTGTCAACACCTCCAAGCAGATGAAGCAGTGTGGATTTTCCGGAGCCGCTCGCCCCGACAATTGCCACAAACTCTCCCTTTTCCACGCTCAATGACACATCGTCCAAAGCCTTGACCTGATTTTCTCCGGCTCCGTATATTTTTGATAAGTGTTCTACTCTAAGCAGTTCCATTTAATTCTCCTTTTCTTCTCTATGCATTTTTGAGTGCTGTGCGGTCTGCCATCTAAAGTGCAGCCGCCCCGCGATACAAGTGTATAATACATTATGTAAAGTTACAGGTAGGTTACTTTTAAAAAATATTACAGCATAATATAAAAACTCCGGTCAGAACAAAAAGTTTTCTGTGCCGGAGCTTATATGTTTTATGTTATATGTTTTATATCATATGTTTTATAATTATCTATGCCAATAATTATTTCTGCTTATATGAAGACAAAAAGTCTGCAAGCTTGCCTGTGGCATCCTTTAATATCTCTGTTCGAGGCAGATATACCACTCTGAAGTGATCCGGCTTATCCCAGTTGAAGCCGCCGCCGTGGATGATGAGTATCTTCTTCTCACGAAGCAGATCGAGTGCAAACTGTTCATCGTTTGTGATGTTGAACCTTGCAGTATCAATCTTTGGGAATATGTAAAATGCTGCCTTTGGCTTTACTGCCGAAATTCCCGGTATATCGTTTAATGCCTTGTAGACGTACTCTCTCTGCTCATAGATTCGTCCGCCCGGCACAATATACTCGCCTACACTCTGATATCCGCCTAAAGCGGTCTGCACTATCGACTGCGCCGGAACATTCGAGCAAAGACGCATGTTTGAGAGCATGTTGAGACCCTCGATATAGTCCTTTCCGAGCGCCTTGTTACCGCTTAAAACCATCCATCCGATACGATAGCCTGCTATCATATGCGACTTCGAAAGACCGCTGAATGTCACACAGAAGAGGTCCGGTGCAAGCGACGCAATAGACACATGCTCATAGTCATCCATCACAAGTCTGTCATATATCTCATCCGAAAAAATCATAAGCTCGTGCTCTCTTGCCACATCAACTATCTGCTGCAGCACCTCCCTTGGATAAAGCGCTCCTGTAGGGTTATTAGGGTTGATTATTACGATTGCCTTTGTCTTGTCTGTAATCTTCTTTTTGATATCCTCTATGTCCGGATACCACTCTGACTGCTCATCACAGATATAGTGCACTGCCGTGCCTCCCGCAAGTGTAACGCAGGCTGTCCAAAGCGGATAGTCCGGTGCCGGCACCAGCACCTCATCACCATTGTCAAGAAGCGCTGACATGCTTAAGTTTATAAGCTCGCTGACTCCGTTTCCGGTGTAGATATCCTCAACCGTCACATTAGGAAGCTTTTTGAGCTGTGCATATTGCATAATTGCTTTTCTTGCAGAAAAAAGTCCCTTGGAGTTGGAATACCCCTCACAGTCCGTGAGCTGGCGAGACATATCATATATCACCTCATCAGGTGTCCTGAAGCCAAACGGCGCAGGATTTCCTATATTGAGCTTCAACACATTTGTGCCGTTTTCCTCCATGCGGGCCGCCTCATCCACCACCGGTCCTCTTACATCATAAAGCACATTATCTAATTTTCTGGATTTTCCAAATTCTCTCATCCTGACAATCTCCTTTTATTTTCGTAACAATTCCTGTATCCGTAATCATATCCTGCTAGCCTAAAAGCTCAAAAACAGCCTCAGCGTCAAATACCACCTGCTTTACATTATCAACCTCTATCTGATAAAGTGCATTTGCTGCCAGATGCTCTGCAGCCTGCTCGAGGTCTCTTATGCCCGATGTGTTCTCGTGAAGCTTAATCACTGCATCAAGTCCGTCCTCTGTGAGAACGCACTCCTCCTCCTTCATTCCCATTCGCTCAAATACCTTACGCAGGGCAAATCTCTGGAAGATGACCTTCTTCTCTTCATCGGTATAGTCCGGAATATCAATCACCGCAAAACGTGACATAAGCGGTGCAGAAATCTGGGATTTATCATTGGCTGTTGCAATCGGATATACTCCGACGGTCGGCACCATACACTCCATATAGTTGTCTGTAAAGCCCAGATTGTCAAGCAATGTCAAAAGCACATCTGCCGGATTTCCGTTGCCGTTTTTGCTTGAGGCCTTGTCGAGCTCATTGATGATAAATACAAGATTTGACTCTCCCGCCTGTGAAAATGCCTCCATAATGATTCCCGGCTTTGCGTTTGAATAGATTCTTGAGCTTCCTGTGAGCTGCTCCGCATCATTTATGGAGCTCATATCGAGTGTGGTCCATGGAAGCTTGAGTATACGTGCAACAGCATATGCAATCTGTGACTTTCCGGTTCCTGCCGGTCCACAGAGCAGCAGTCCGTAGGCAGGAAGTGTATGAGTCCTGTTTATCTGGATAATGGTCTCAATGATTCTCTGCTTCACGCTCTCCATGCCATAGAGCTCCTCATCGAGTATGCGCCTTGCCTCCACAGGGTCAATTGCCTCAAAGTAATTTCCCTTCCACTGGATATTCATCATAATAGAAAGCGCTCTCTGTGCATGACGTCTTTCTTCCGGTGATACTTCATGAGAACGTGCCACGGCAAGATTACGTCTTGCCCAAAGGCGGATATTATCCGGAAGGGTTCTTCCCGCACAGTTCATGAAGTCTGTGATACTCTGAAGACTGGTAAGCTTCATATCATCTCCTGCTTCGTCTTCATCTTCATCATTCTCCTCTTCTGCCGGTGCATTACTTGCCAGAAGACGCTCGATCATAAATTGCAGGAATCCATCTTCTGCAGATAACTTTGTACCGCCGCCAAATGCAATCTCGCGGATCTTGTATACTGCATATCCTTCTTCTGTATTCTCTCCTGAGAGACGCACATTAATATGATTCTCTCCGAGCCATTTTAACAGACTTACAAATCTTGCATCGATCTTTAAGATGTCTGCACTTACGGTTCCGTCTTCCTGCTGAAATTCGAATGATGTCCTCTTGATCGGATTGGTAAATACACCGCAGGAATGGTGCTCCCATTTGCAGGTCTTGTTATCCAGAATCATCATCGGTTTTTCTATAGTTGCTTCGTTTTCATTCGAGCGGATCACGGTGTACGTGCATTCCGCCGGTTTCTTCTCGTCCGGTGTTGCGTTAAAATCAAAAACTGGCATATTCGTTTCTCCTTTTGTATATTCTTACATTTCCATGCATAATTATTGTTCATACTGCATTAGTGTAACATAATACACGCTCTTCTTCCAGAAGTATTTGTCAGGCAGCCTGCCTAACTCGTTGCGCCGCCTCAGCTGGAACCGGCTCCCGCCGTGCATGCATAACAATGCTTATCCATCCGTATTTTACGAACCTGATATGGCTTTCCTGTCACATCAAAAATTTTCTGATTTCCAACAACCGGAATTCCTGCCGCAAGATTAAAATCACAATCATACAACTGTCCATCATAATCCACGGAAATCTGCGTCCTGCACATCAATGCCCCCACTGTATCTGCATTGAATGCATCGAATAATTTTTTCATATAACGCTTTAAATTTCCCGATCTTTGAAGAAATGCACCGAATCTTCCCATTGGATTATTATACAATGTAAAAAGGCTGTTAAATTCAATGCCAAAATCCTGCGACAATTTCTGCTTATATTCTTTTTCCATTGCTTCCTGATCAGGTGGGAAGAAAGCACCTGCCGGATTATAGACCATATTCAATACCAGTTCTGGATTTCTTCCATATCCTATCGCATTCAGGTGTTTGATTACTTCAATAGCCTTATCAAATGATCCTTCTCCGCGCACCTTATCCATCTCTGCCGCACGATAATACGGAAGAGAACACACAATTTCTACTTTATTCTTTGCATACACTTCCATTAGCTGTTCATATTCTTCCTCCAATAATATGACCAAATTCGTTCTGATGATTACATGGTTACAGATTCTACTGCTTTCTTCTATCAGATATTCCAGATGTGGATTCATCTCTGGTGCACCTCCGGTAATATCTATCGTTGCAATATTCTGTTCCTTTGCAAATGTAAGACAGGCATCCATCACTTCTTTTGACATTTCTTCTGTTCTTGCAGGTCCGGCATTCACATGGCAGTGTTTGCAAAGTAGATTACATTTCCGTCCGATATTCATCTGCAATACATCCAGATGCTCTTCTGTATCCATATACTTCTTATCCGGCACCATCTCCTGGAATACCGGAATCTCTGTCAGCTCATGAAAATCTTTGATGATATCATTCATTACACAACCTCATTCAATATTTCAATGGTATCTCTTACTATTTCCGGGCAGAAATCAAACAAAAGTCCCTCTTCCAGTATCTTCTGCATGCCCTCTGGATCTGCAATATCATGTTTTAATAATCCTTTACAGCTACAGACACCATATTTTTCCTGAAATTTTGTCAGGAACTCTGCTCTTTTGACATTCATGATATCTTTCTGTTCCATATGCTCTGTATCACAATGTCCAAATTTCATTCCCAGTACGATCATTGCACCAACTACTGCACCGCAGGTTTCACCGATTCCCATTCCGCCGCCAAATCCTGCAGCTATCTTATATGCTTCTTCCTGTGTGATCCCCAGTTCTTCTGCAAATGCCCCTGCTACAACCTGAGAACAGTCAATCCCTTTCATAAAAAGTTCCGCAATTTTTTCTTTTTCCATCTCTTTTCTCCTTATTCTCACTTACATTATTGTTCCAAAAATATTTCTATTTTTTCTAAAAATCCATCACTCAGATAATCCTCCAGCTTCCGATATGTAGATTCATTTATAATCAGTTTATCCGGCTGCTGATACTGCACCCATGCCATTGCGCACCAGGTGATTCCTCTTAAGCATGTAATCTCCATAAATACTTTTGTTCGTTCTTTTAATCCCGTTATATCAAAACGCACCCCCACATATTTCAGATATTCATTCAGAAAATTTTCTATCTCTTCTTCCCTCAATATCACATCCGTTTTCCAAAACGTCGTTGTCGGTGCAAGGAAATGTCCCAGATCCTGTGCCGGATCTCCAAATAACGGCTTTTCCCAATCAATGAGATAGTTCGGCTTTCCTTCTCCTCCAATCAAGAAATTCGTGGAATTCAGTTCTGTATTAATGCAGCATTGATACGGTGAATCTTCCATATGGAATTCTTTTGCCTTTTTCCATGCCTTATCAAGCAAATCTCGGATCTTCCTTTTCATCCTGTCTTTTCCAAGCGGTGAATCCATATATATCTTCACCATCTCTTCGCACTCTTCCAATATTGCGGTCAGTGGATTCTCTGGCCGAATCAAACCCGATTCTGATTCCGGTATTCTGACACTATGTATATCAGCCAGACACTCTGCCGCATATTTTAAATCCGTATGATAGTCTAATGCTTTTCCTGGCAGATATTCCATTACCAGTACTCCGTGATCTAAAAATTTCCTGCTCCCGTCTACATAAAGCACTTTTGGCGTTCTTCCCGATGCTTCCAGCAATTGCAGTGCATGACATTCATACCCAATCTGATTTTCCAGATGCATCTGACTCCCACAATTGACACGTAACAGAAGTTTTTTCCCTGTCTTTGGATGCGTGAAGCTGTAATTAATATTATACTCTCCCTGTGCAAGCATTGTATATTCTTCTTCCTGTTCATTCGGAAGATTTAATGCTTTCCTGTACTTTTCATTTTTCACATATTCATTTAATCCTTTTATACGTTCCATAATCCCGATCCCCTATTGGCTATATTGTTTCCTGACATTTTATCTTACATCTTTATATAACTTTGATATCGTCTCTATCGGCACACCATCCCGGTACATTTTTCTTAGCCGGTTCATCTTCCACATCATCTTTAACTGCGGAATCACCTTTTTAGGGAATCTCCGGTCTGACGTATAGATTCTGTGCCTGGCAATGCCAAGCTTTACTCCCATTTCCTTTAACGTAAGCGAAAACTGGTAATCTTCCATAATCGGAAGAGCCGGAAACATCCCCGCTTTGAAGAACAGTTCTCTTGTAATAAAAATCCCCTGATCTCCAAACATCACTTTTCTGTCTTTTATCCTATGATTGGAAATAACTCTGCATGTCCACATAAAAAACTGTCTGGAATGAAATGCAATGCCAAAACATCCAGCTTCATGGTCTTTTATCACTGCTTTAATTTCTTCCAGCGGTCTTTTCGGAAGTTCGCTGTCACTATGAAGAAAGAAAAGAATATCTCCGGTACTTTCTTTTGCGCCAAGGTTCATCTGGTTCGCCCTGCCTTTTTCCGAATACAGTACTTTAAATCCCGGTCTGATCATCGACAATGTTGCGTCTGTACTCCCACCATCGACTAGAATGATCTCACACTTTCCCTGTAAGTTTTCTAATTGCTCCTGCAGTTTCTCTATCGTTGTCTCCTCATTATAGATCGGCACAATGATAGAAATCTTCTGTTTTTTTAGCAGGTAACGTCCAGTATGTGTGTTCTGAAGTAACTTCTGCGTCCTCATCCGGCTCCGATACGCCGTAATATCATCTCTGTCATCCATATCCTGCAAACTTCTTACATATCCGATTGCCAGTCCCATTTCCTGTAATGGCTGCACGGTCTGCTCCAGTACATTTCCTGTTCCATATGTCTTCTTTTCAAACACTTCACGTACCGGTCTTTTCATTCCGACCAGATAATACCCTTCGTCTACGGCGGGACCAAAGACTACATCATTTACATCCAAAAGCCTGAACACATACTCCAAATCCGAACATTTCAGTTCCGGTATATCCGTTCCTATTAATACACAGGAATCATACCCTTTTTCCAGTACATATTCGATTGCCTGATACATCCTTTCTCCCAGACCTTCCCCTGTCTGGGGAATATATTCTTTTGCTTTCCTGAATAATTTTTCCAGATATGCTTTCCCTTTTTCCGGTGTGTAGCATACGAATATGTCAGCATTTACTTTTTCGCATTCCTGTGCAATATCTTTCAGAAAATTTTCATGAAGTTTTGCACATTCTTCCGGCGAAAAATATGGCATCATTCTTGTCTTTGTCTGTCCCGGAATGGGAACTCTGGTAAATACGATCACTGCCCATTTCATTTCCGTCGTTATCCCCTTATATAAATTTTGTTTTCATCCTATTCAACATCGATTTCCCTGTATCGGCTTTTTCATCTGTTTCTAATATTTCTGTCAAAATATGAGTGACATTCTTACATCCGTTCCGATTTAGATTGCCTGCACAGGACGCACAATAGCTGTAAATCTTCTGCCCGCCACTGTTTTTTAACGCTGCTCCCATATTTTTTGCAAGTTCTGGTTCTTTTACAGGGGCACAGCCACCTAAGCCACAACACTGTACCTCTTCGATTGGAGTCAGCTTTCCTTCTATGTATTGCTCTATCTCTCCTAACAGTTCTTTCTTTTCCCTGTCAGGACATGGAAGGAACACCTTTGCCGGAAGCAGATTCTTCTTTCCGATTCCGAATTCCTCAAGCTTTTCATAAATGCTTACAACCTTTACTTCTTCCATTCTTGGTTTTAAATATGCATAGCAGTTCGGACAAAGCATGATTACTTCTTTGATTTTTCTTTTATGCAATTCTGATTGTATCTGACTTATAATCCTTTTTTCATCCTCTTTCATGCCAAGTTCTACAATCGGCTTTCCACAGCAGTCATATGCCACTCCTATACCATATTTTTTCAGTTCATTTACCAGCCTCTTGGTCGTCTTTGGATAAAAAGAAGGAAAATTACATCCCGGAAACAGAATACTTTCCCCTTGTGCATGTCTGTAATTCCGGTATATATAATCTTTTTTTTCTTTTAACAGCATCCCATATCCTTTTTCTTCCAAAGTTCCACCGGATTTTTCTACTTTTTCTCTCCGGAGATTTAGAATATACTCTCTTCCATCAATATTCTCAGGGCATACCTCTGTGCACTTTCCACACAGGAAACAATGATAAGAAAGCTCTTTTAACTTCTCTGTATCTCCGATATCTATTCCGTACTTTTTCAAAAATTCACACTGATTCTGGCAGACGTGACAATGGGTACACGCGTCTACTGTATTGTTATCCTTCATTTTTTTCCTCCTGCACATAATGCTTCTTAAGGAACGCACCAAGCCCTATTACAATCCCAGCCAGAACAATTGCTATCCCGATATAAAGAATACGGTTCTCTTTGTCTGCAAGTCCTGCCATTCCAACCGTATACATAGCTGTTCCCGGAAGCATGAAGATCAAAGAACAAATGGAATATGTTGAAAACTTAATATCTGTCACACCATAAGCAAAATTCTGCAGATTATACGGAAATAATGGAACCAGTCTTGTGATCATCAGAATAAATACTTCATTATTTCCAGACTCATCAAATAACCATTTTTTTAAATATTTGTTCTTCATCGCCATCGGCTTAATAATGTCCTGTAAGAAAAATCTTCCTACAACAAATGCTACCATAGCCCCAAGTGTAGTCGCTACGGAACAACAGATGGTTCCAAGTACCGGTCCAAATACCAGACCTGCAACGATTGCAAATGTCACCCCCGGAAGTGCAAGTACCACACAGCTTATGATGGTAAGTATGGTATAGATGCCAATCGCCAACACTAAATTTTCCTGTACCATGTTTTCCAGGAATTTCAGATTCTCTGTATTTCCCAGATAAGAAGACCAGCCAAATATGTGATTTAATATCAAAATCAGAACAATAATTCCGATAAATATCCACAATTTTTTATTTTTCATTCTTTTTTCTTCCTATATCCCACAATAATTAATACGATAAGTACAATAGCAGCAGCAACTGTAATATATTTTAGTATATCATAAACAGGATTCTTCTGGATCTGCATATTCTGATAATTCACCCACCGGAGCATCCCCAGTTTTTTTCTTGTAAAATATTGGAACGCATATCCTCCGATCAAAAACGCTATGGTTAATAAATCTAAACATATATAAATAATTTTTTTCATTTTTCTCCTTAATACTACCAAACGCTGTCACCGATATCCAGTGACAGCGCCCATAACCTTTGTATTATATTTTCGCAGAAATTCTCTACACTCTCTGCTATGTTTTATTTTGCAGCTTTTCCTGTAGGAAGTTCTCCAACTGTTGTGTGAACACAATCATCACTTGCCGGATCACCAACCTGTACCGGATAGTCATCATGCATTAGCCATTCATACCATCCACCATCATACACAGAAATGTTATCATATCCATTTTCATAAAGTACAAGGAATGGTACGGTTGCTCTCCAGCCTGTTCCATCATCATTTGTAAACCATAACAGATTCTTTCGAACACCTATCTTTACTCTGTTACAAAAGCTGCGGATACATCACCGTCTTTTGCTCCATTCTCAATGATAAACAAATTATCTGTATCAAATCCTGCATCTTTCATTACTGAAATTGCTGTTTTTGCACATTTATTACCACTGTAGCAGAGAATATATACAGGCTCATCCTTGTCCATCTTGTCTTTTGCAAGATTGTACATCTCTGTCTGTGCTTCCGGTGTATCAAATTCCTTCAGGCTGCACTGAAGTGTTCCTTTCAGATGACCTGCTTTATAGGTATCATCATCACGAACATCTAAAAATTGTACATCTTTATCTCCTACCTTGTCAACGGCATCCTTTCCTGATACATATTTCCAATCGATATTTTCTTCTGTACGGTCTGTGGTCAATGCCCCATTTTCTTTACCAAGTGCTTCTGCTCCACCTTCTACTGTATAGATGGATGTTGGTTCAATTCCTGCATCTCTTAATACAGCTGTTGCTTTTTCAGCTCCACGTTTTCCACTGTTGCAGATAACATAGATATCTTTTCCGTCATTCAGATGATCTTTGGCATAAGTTGTCATCTCATCTACCAGGGAATCGTCCTCCAATGGGAAGATTGGGCACCACTCTGAATTTGCAACTCTTCCTTTGGAATAATTTTCCCATTCTCTTACATCTAACACGTGAACTCCGTCTGCAATTACTGTATCTGCTGCGGATACATACTGGTATTCATCATCTGCCAGCTCTTTCTTTTCCTCTGTATCCTTTTTATCATCCGTCTGTTCTGTCTTCGTATCGGATGTCTTATCATCAGCCTTGGATCCACATCCAACAACCATTGTTCCTGTCATTGCAGCTACCAGTAATAATGTCACAATTTTCTTTTTCATCTTATTTTTCCTCTTTTCTTCTTTTTTAATTAAAACTCAAGTTTCTTTACAATATTTTTCATCTGTACCCCGTGTACAAGACTTGCTCCGCCACGGATCGCCGCTGCTACATGTACTGCCTCTGTCATCTGTTCTTCGCTGACGCCTTTATCCAGGCAGTCGTTCGTATACGCATCAATACAATATGGGCACTGTACGGTATGTGCCACTGCAAGTGCGATCAATGATTTTTCTCTTGCAGTCAGCGCACCCTCTTCGAATACCGCATTGTAATAAGCAAAGAATTTTTCTGACAACTCTGATGCTTTTTCCCCGATTGTCCCAAACTTTGCAAGATCCTCCGGATTGTAATACGTTTCCATGTTCTTTTTCCTCCCTGTTTTTTTATTTTCCGGACTGTCTGTCCATATATATCTTTCTCAGCATAAAAATTAATGCCGAAAGAGCAAACAAAATTAATAGTGCTGTGACAAGAAGTTTCGCTCCGCCGGTCAGCATACCACCCACATAAGAGTAGACGATGGTTGCCGGTAACTGTCCGATTCCCGTAGCAACAAAGAATGAAACAAATGACATCGAAGTAAGGCCTGCCGCATAACTAACAATGTCAAATGATACAAACGGAAGAAGACGACAGATTAAAATCGTATTCTTTCCATAACGTTCAAAAAATGTATCAATTTGTTCAAGACCTGTTTTACTTGTTAATTTTTCCGCCACGTCACGTCCTAATATTTTTGCAATATAAAAGCATACTGCTGCTCCCGCCATTGCACTGCTCCATGAAAGGATCGCACCTTTCCACCAACCAAACAGGCTGGCATTGGCAAATGTAATTAAAAATGCCGGAAGCGGTGCTGCGATTGACTGAAAAATCATCAACAAGAAAGATATCAGTACCGCATATCCCCCATATGACGCAACAAAATCTCTTACAACTGTAAAGTCTCCGCTTGCAAACATCTTAAATATCCGGCTCATTGTCTTATGTATCCCCGGTACCCATAAATATGCAGTAATGCATACCAGTAAAACTATGATCAAGATTCCCTTTTTTATCCAATCATTTTTCTTTTTCATATATTCCCCTTCATTCATGACTTACATACTATCATTAAACATTATTTTATCAATAAATAATCCATCTGTCTAATTGTGTTTATTGATATGTTTTCATCATTTATATATTATTTCTATATATACATACTTTCATTAAGTCCCTGCTTTTACCGGATAACAATACAAAGCACACAGAAAAATCGGATCTTTAAGATTTTTCTATATGCTTATTTTTTACTTATCCTTATTCAGTTTCTTTTCCAAGCCTGATTTTTTCCATTTTCTTCACAAATTCCTCATCCGCATGGTCAAACAGATAGTTCCTGTCACTGACCCGTTGTTTTTCATTATCTTCTTCAATCAATTTCTTTGTATATTCAATCTCTTCTAAGAAATCTCTGGAAGAAATACGGGTTCCACCCTGCCCCATCGTGATTACCTGCTCTACCCCATCGGAAGTCACGACCGTCACATGATACTTTCTTCCGATATGATGAACGACCTTTTCAATGTACTGATCGGCAGTTTCGGCTTCTTTGGTATATACGACATGGATATTATGATACTTCTGGATCTCCAGTGCATAGCCTTCTACCTTGTATGCGTCAAATACCAGAATCAGGACACATTTCTTATACCCCTGATAATTACACAGGATATCCATCAGTTTATCTCTGGCAGCCTCGATGCTGACTTTTGCCAGTTCTTTCAGCTCTTGCCATGCAAAAATAACATTGTATCCGTCAACCAGCAGGTATTCCTGCATAGCCTCTTCTTTTTTGCGCTGTTTTTTTGCATACTCACTTTCGTAAGTTTTTGGTGTCAGTCCACCTTTTCTTTCTACTTTTCCATATGTGCGGATAAAGATTTCTTCCAGTTCTTTTTCTGCTGCTTTAGAATAGACTCCCGGTGTTCTGGCCGCTCTCGGTACCTGTCTTGCTGCCTGCTCTGACTGCCTCTTTGCTTCTTCTAATGCCTGTTCTTTTTCAAGCTGATTCTCCAAATGCATGTACTCTGGCACTTGATTCCATGGAACGTTAAATCCTGCACCATGGGAACAGAAGACGGATCCTGTCGGATTCTCGATATCGCGCTCCGGATCATAACCAATCTCTTCGATCACTGCCTCTGCGTTCCGGCAAGGTTCATAGCCGCGGAACGTACAGGTCAGATGTCCCTGTCCTCTTGTATAAGAATTCACTTCCATCTGATAATCCCGCATACCTGTAACCGGTGCATATCCCTCGATCGTCGTCATCTCTCCTTCTGTCTGCGGTGTACCGGTCTCCCCATTCATCCGCTGAATATCTGTAAGTGCCCGTCCGATCATTCCCGATGGAATTTCCAGCTGAAAATCATAATCCGGCTCCAGCCGCCTACCTTCGGCCTGCATCAGTCCTTGGCGCACCGCACGGTAGGTTGCCTGCCGGAAATCCCCGCCTTCGGTATGTTTCAGATGTGCCCGTCCTGCCGTCAGTGTGATCTTCATATCCGTGATCACAGAACCTGTCAGCACACCCCTGTGTTCTTTTTCCAGAAGATGGGTAAGGATCAGACGCTGCCAGTTCTTGTCTAACATATCCTCACTACAATCCGTTCCGATCACAATACCGCTGCCTCTTTCTCCCGGTTCCATCTTCAGATGTACTTCCGCATAATGCCGGAGCGGTTCGAAATGCCCCACACCTTCCACTGTATTCTGGATGGTCTCTTTATATACGATATTTCCCGTATCGAATTCCACATCTACACCAAACCTGTCTTTGATCAGACTTTTTAATATCTCGATCTGGACTGCTCCCATAAGTTTTGCATGAATCTCTCCCAGTTCTTCATTCCATACGATCTTAAGCATTGGGTCCTCTTCTTCGAGTATACGTAAATTTCCGAGCATTTTGTGGACGTCACACCCCTCCGGGAGTTCGATCTTGTAGCTTAAGACAGGCTCCAGTGCCGGTGCTTCGGAATCGCATTCTATGCCAAGGCCTTCACCTGGATAAGTATAATTCAATCCGGTTACTGCACATACCATGCCGCTTTTCGCTTCCTGTACCATCTCATATTTTTCACCGGAATAAATGCGGATCTGGTCTGCCTTTTCTTCGCCGAGCATCTGCTTTACCTTCAGCACGCCGCCCGTGATTTTCAGATGCGTCAGACGGTTTCCTGCCGTGTCCCTTGAAATCTTAAAAACGCGCGCGCCAAAATCCCCGCCGTACTCCGGCGTTTTTGTAAACCGGTCCAGCATTTTCAG
>ENA-OPNV01000691-OPNV01000691.1-human-gut-metagenome-genome-assembly--contig:-NODE-691-length-18475-cov-2.370141_pt1 | contig 18475 bp, 19 predicted proteins | sample MGYA00241542_ERZ501781 | MGnify/ENA primary metagenome ERZ501781 (study PRJEB25962, sample SAMEA2042609) | human gut metagenome | biome: human gut; feature: human-associated habitat; material: faeces...
CCAAATAACCAATGACTATTCCTATGATCGTTCCTATGCTGTTTAATAATAAAATCTCACAAAATATTTCCCAGTAGAGTTCCTTGTATTGTGCACCATATGCCAGACTAATTCCATATGATTCTTCTCTATGCTCGAATCGAAGTTGATAAATAGCAATCATACCAGTCAAAAAAACCGCCATAAAAAGTAATGCTACCTTATTTATTGCCTGTAAGGATGTCATCACTTTTATTGTATTATTCCTTAATTCTATTTCTGGAGAGTAGATACGATAACGAAAACTTTGGTCATGTGAATTATATAAATATGTCTCTATTTTCTGTATTGTTTTTTCCTCATTTTTTAAATACTTCTTTTTCCATTCCACATGGATAGCTGCCGATGATATTTCCTCTTTATACTGCTCCATATATGTAATTGGTGCTACCACACACTTTTTTAACTTAATTTCATCTGTTTCCGTCTTCCAGTTTAATTCTGCTATTTTGGTGGGCATCTGCTTTTTTTCAAGCTGCGGGATGGGATTCATTTCACAATTCATAATATCCTGAAGACCATTTCCCCAATATGTATAGCCATTTTTCAAATCAAGCTTTTTATAATCCACTAAAATCATAACGAATTCATAGTTTTCATTTTTATAAGAATAGAACTGTGGCAATACAACATATAAAAAAGTCTGACCATCTGTTATCTCGTCCACTTTTTCATAATCCTTCAGTGTAAAGGCTTGCTTTTCTATATCATTCATACCTTCACCACCTGAAATTTCCAAAACTAAATCCCTCTCTTGATTTTTTTGATTTTCTTTTTCACGCGACAATGAGAAAAACATATTTAAAGAATATGTAAACACACTCATCCCAAGTGCAATTTCAATAATCATAAGAATTGAAACCCATCTATTATGTCGCAATATTTGAAACATTTTTGCAATAGTATATTTCATTATATATCCCTCGTTGTCCTCACCATATCTGCAATGTTTTCTTTTTTAATTCTGCTAACTATTATCCATGTTAATATTTCACAAGCCCAAACTGCTAATATAACTGTTTCCACTATAACCATACTGTCCAAAATAATAATATGCTCCAAAGATGCTAATTTAGCTAATGGTCTTAGTGTAATCATAACCAAAAATACTGCCAATAAAGTCACCAACAATGTTTCAAAAAACAAACAATATTTAATATCTCTTTCTGTAGCACCAAGTGCCAAATTGATTCCCATGATTTTCCGTTCTTTTTTTGCCTTTGCCATTAGCACAATGGTTTCGTTAATCATGAAAAATAATATTGCTACCAGAGCACACATTCCCCTAACAATTCGCCACTGAATCTTTGTGTACAGTGCATTTTTATATAATTCTTCTCCTTCTGTAACTCCTAATATATCTGCATGATTATCTTTTTCTTTTATTTGTTCAATAACCTCGTCAACTTCTTTAAGTATATTACCCGCATAGTCTACTTCAAAAATGCAATCTGTTTTTTTATCCGAAATAAGCACTGCTTCATCATTACAGAAAATACCTCCCGGCTCTCCAATTTTCTCTATTTTCCATTCTTCTAATATATAATCAGATTTATAAACATCTTGCAAAGTTTCCAGTGCACACTTTTCGCCTTGCACTTCAGCATCTTTTTTTTCATAAATTGGTAACACCTGCTGTTTGGATTCTTTCATCAACTCATAATTATCGCTTTTTTGACAGCCTATCAAGCACGCAACTATCCCTAGCACAACACATCCACAAATAATTCTTTTTCCCATATTACAACTCTCCTTTTTGGGAAACACTTCACTATATTTCTCAATTAATAATTACTAATTTTTTCATTCACAACACTTATCTTAAATCTTACAAACAGCTACAGCTGACGTATCCATTCTGTTTGCTTTATAAAGGCTATTTCCCCTCCTCGCAATGTCTTTTCTAACATTTTTTGTATTTTTTCATCATATCGTTTTATTTTGTACTTTTCAATTGTTAGGCCATAACAGTGTGTTTTTTGACCATAACTTTTTCAGATTTAGTAAACAGCAGTCCTAATTCACTGTTTTATAAATAAATTTTCAGATCTTTACCAAATAGACATTTTTTAACAAAATAGTGCAGCATTAAAACAAGATTATATATTCCGATTAGCATACATAATATTTACTCTCCTTTGGAAATGTTGATATAAAAAAACAGATGTGCTAATCTAAACTATCACATCTGTTTTTTTACATGTTAACAACAATAAAGTGTCAGAAAATGTGTACATCCAATCGTATGTGTACCACCCATCATCTCTTGGCTACTGCTTTCTCGCAGCAATTTGTCCATCTCCAACATCCAACATTTCTTTGCACAAATCTCCGCCACAATTCATTTCTTCTCTGTGTTCCATGGTATTCCCCCCTTTCTTTTTTATGAAACATCCTCATTACTAAAAAAAGAAACACACGTCAAAAAGCTGTTTTCTTTAATCTGATAAGAATATGTACCATCATATCTGTCTACAATCTGCCGCACGTTTTTTAACCCATATCCATGTACCTCCTTTTCTGACTTACATGAGATAAGCCGATGATTTTTTTCTTTTGGGTGCTCTTCAATACTATTTTCTATCTCTATATATAATAAACAATACCTTCTATTAATTCTTATAGTCACCCATTTTTCTGTAGATTTTATTCTCTCACAGGCTTCTATTGCATTATCCAGCAGATTACCCAACAGTGAAATCGTCTCCCCATCCTTAAACGGAACATCCCCAATCATGTTGCTACCAATACTGAAAGCAATTCCTTCGGAATCTGCTTGCTTTTTCTTAGAATTTAAAATCAAATCCACTATATTATTTCCTGTCCAAATCTTTGTTGAATCATCAAGGATATCTTTGCTTATTTCTTCCAGATAATCGTGTAATTTATCCCACTGATTTGCTCTCTCCATATTTCGAAGCACTAGTAAATGATTTTTCATGTCATGAATCATTTGTCGGCTTTTCAGCATCTCTGCATATCTTTCTTCCAATAACTGATCTCTCAATATAAGTGTCGTTTTTTCTTGTTTCACCACCTGATATTTGATTATAAACATACCGCTTAGAACAATAAGTAAACTTATAGCTGATAGATTCATACTTGCATTGATTCCCCGAATAGGTTTACTCCCATTTGCCATTTCATCTAACCATAACTGATATTTGAAAAGTACCGCACATAGTAACGCCCCTGTTATAACTATAATTCCACAGCATTGTTCTATCATACTGCGTATGCTCTCTTCTCTTTTTTTTATATTCACAATACCTAATAGAATAATTCCTCTTGTAAAAAAATATATAAGCACTTTCTGCCACGTCAAAGCATATATATATATCACATGCTCAAATTGCTCTTTTATAAACTCCATACTTATAAATGCTAAAATAAAATCCAGAATTGCAATAAATTCAAAATAAACGAATACTATTCCTGCACTTAACACTACTTTTTTTCTCTTTATCCCATACATACACATGATAGTTAAAATAACTACAAGCCCCAGCATTGTTCTGGAAAAAAAAGCAATTAATCTATTAATTCCCAACAAGCTTCCTACAACAAATATGTTCGCCCATCGGATAATGGTCTCCTTTTTGTCAGCGTATTTTTTATCTAATACCGTCATGTATAAAATTTCATAACACATCCACATTTCCCATATAGATATTGTAATCTGTATTCCTGAAAGAATGATCTGATTCATCTTAATGCTCTCCAATACGCTGTTATTTTTTCTTTCACCTGTGAACTCTGTACCCGGCTAACTGTAATTTCTTCACCGTTATCCATCTGAATCACATTCCCCCGTACTCTGACAATATGATTTACGTTCACTGCATGTCCTCGATCCACTAATATAAAAGCATTACTGTGTATTTGTTCAAGAATCTGATTCATAGACAATCGTTCCATATACTTCCCATTTTCCGTAATATACTCTGCATACTTTGAGCCTTTAATCTTTTGAATACATACAATATCTTTATGGTATATTTTAATTTATCTCTGGTTAGTGCCAACCCACCGATATTCTTCATAGTCTTTTTTTATTTCATGAACTACTCTTTCAATCAATGGTGAAAGTCTCTCTTCTATATCCTTTTTCAAAATATACTGATATGCTTCTATGATATAACTCTCTGACGCAAACTCAGAGTGTGATGTTAGAAAAACGAGGTACACATCCGGATTGTTCTCTTTTATTCTTTTCCCTAATTCCAGACCACTGATCCCCGGAAGTTCTATATCGGAAATAACCAAGTCATATCTTCCTCCAACAAGCAAATAGCGCTCTGCTGATTCGTATACATCAACTTCAACTCCTTCGATACTACCGATCCCTTTTTTTATATACCGAACTATTTCTTGTCTTATATTTTCTTCATCCTCAATTGTTGCTATTTTAATCATCTGCACACCTCATCAAATATATAATATTTGCTCTTATTCACATCTTGAAGGACAGCCTCATCCTCTGTAACACGTAAGACAAACGTTTTCTCCCATAATGCTTTATTATCCTTCTGCTCCAGCATTTTTCCACAATGGTATATAAAACTCCCTATTTTTTTGTTTTCCACCTTATCTATAATATCAAGAATTGCTGCTTCAATCTTCATAGATTGAAAATGTGGATGCCATCTTCCCAATATTTGATTTATATTTGATTTCTTCAATGCCACTTTTTTATATGCCCATCCTTTTTTAGGAAATACAGTATTTATATCTAACTGCAAACAATTTAAAATTCTGTTAAATTCAAGTTCACCGCTTATGTATGGATATCCCAATTCCAAATAAGCGTAGATATGCCAAACAGCTTTTATTAAAAAAGATTCATCCTGCGTAATCTCATACTGGCATCTAAGCCACTCGATACTATTTAGCAGCACTTTCTTACTATTTAACCCAACATTCTCAATATTATGTACTGCAATTAAAATCGCTTTTACTTCAACTTCATTATACATTCAACTGTACCCCTTTTTCTTCTATAGTATAGTTGTTTTTACTATATGTAAATATGTTGCATATATGTAAATTCATTTTTTCTATCACTATTGGTACAATATATTTATCGAAAGGAGAACGATTCATCATGAAAACAGGAGAACGAATCAAAACAATACGAAAATCTCAAGGCATTACACAAGCCAAACTTGCTGAAACACTTCATATTTCTTCTAGTTTCATGAGCCGTATCGAAAATGGATCATCTAGTCTCACTTTGGACTTCGTTTGTGAGATTGCAGATGCACTTCAGGTTACACGCCAAGAAGTTCTCCGCGATGTATTTACCTATACTAAAGATGACAGCATTCTAATTTCCAAGAAAATAGAAATCAACATCCAAAAGTTCTCTCCTGAAAAGCAAGCAGAGATTCTGGATGTATTAGAATTTCTTGCCTCGCGTCTTTCTTAATTATAACATGCATATTATTTTTTACATCTTTTTGGACATAACTGATATGTTTTTAGGACATGAATTTTTTATTTATACATGCACTCTTCTTTCCATTCATAGAGTGCATGTATTTTTAAGTGGCTAATACTATAACCCTTTTATATATATAGACACATTAATCAACAAAAAGTGACGCGAAAAGCTAATCCTTTTATTTTAATATTCCATCCCCCATCTCTATCATCGTTGGTATTTCTATCATTTCTCAATTCAAAATGATCAATTTAGATAGCAAAAGCCATTCTTGAGGCACATCTTCCTAATCTCCCATAACGGATAATAATAATAATTAAGAACAATTATTCGACATAGTTACTCTACTCCCTGACTGTTAAATTCTATATACGCTTTTGACATTCCCAGATTTCTTCTACTCATTGCAGGAAACAATACTATAAATCGACTATAGTTACTAGAGTATTCACAGTCTTCCTATGAAATCTTTCTATATGTTAACCCTTCAAATCCAAAATCATTTAAACATGGCAGATAATCTAGAGTTTTCTATCAATAGGGAGGGAGATTTATGGAAAAAATCAATGAAAACATTGTATTACTATGTGATACGAGAGAGGCAGATGAAACAGTCACATTGTATTCGAATAACCTCGAATTTTCTACAAAACTGTATTTTGATACAATAGTTGAAAGTTTAAAAAAATCTTGTAACCAATTGTATGTTTATGATAATCCTAAAGAATTCATGGATAATATTGCTATACATAAAAATGATATTGTTTTTTCGGCAATATGGACGAGCTAGTTGAAAATTATGCTTTTTTACGCCAGATAACGCTCTAATATCTGACCAATAAAAGGGCTTATCACTCTCCACCTGTAATTTTTTATATGCCCATATGATCTTCCTTGCGTAATTCTCAGGATATGATTCAGTATATTTTTCAAAAATAACTCTGCATTTTGGCATATTTTCCAATCTATGTGCTGACAAATCCATCTTACGATATACAAGTATCTCCGATACTCTCTCAGGTCTGCCAACAGCACTTGCAACACCAGAATAAATATCTTTTGCTAGACAAACTTGTTCCCATCAAAATGCGGTTTTGATAATTTCAGTATTTCCGTTATCTCTCCTTTTGTTTCCGCCTGCATAATCATTTCCACTTTCTTCCGATGGAACTCGCAGACGATGCTCTCCAGAAATCCCTGCTTCAGATAAAATTCCGCCCTTCTATAAAGTTTTACAAGAGCCTCCACTCTTTCATCAAATAACTTGTCCTTTTCACTGACTATCATCTGTGCCAGTGCGTTTGCATGTTCCATAACCAATGCTGTTCCCATTACATTTCCTCCCATAATAAAAGCTGGCATAAGAAATTTCTTCTCACACCAGCATGATTCTTTTATTCCTCAGTGATGATCTCACTGCTTAATTTTCCATGTACCAGATAGCGGTAATTCCGTCTGGAATTGACACAGGTAGACAGCGTAACTATCCGATCCGTTACCGACAGCTCGGTACCGGTATCATAATCCCCATAAGAAGACACCGTATCCAGAAACATCTGAAAATCTTCCGCTTCCGGGAAATGATACCTATATCCCTCACTCCCGGTTCTTCCCGCATAGCAGGAAAAGATTTGATACTTGAGGATCTTTCCCGGCAAATAGAGATAAAACTCCGGATGTTGTTCAAATAGCTCTTGGTCCTGGTACTTATCCAGAGTTCCGAACATGCTCCCGTTTTTCATATTATGCCCGTACACGATCGTATTCTGATCCGTAAAGTCCGGCTGATTATGGCAGTCCACAAAGATGCTCCCATTGATATTGGATTCTCCTGAAAAAAGGTGATGAAGATAATATGCATTATCTTTCCCCTGTACCACCGGATAACTAATGTCCAGTGCCGGAATCTGAATCCACGCTATGACATCCGGATTAACCGCTTTTAAACCTGCAAAGTCAATTTCCAGATACCTGCTCTGAGGTTCCTCCTTCTCTTTCTCGGGTTCCGGTGATTCTTCTTCCTCTGGTTCCTGAACATATTCCTGCAGTTTCTCGTAACTTACGTCCCCTTTCTGATACTTCAGATAAACACTAAAGAGTTTTCCTGCCGCTGCGAGAAAAACAAACAACAGGCAGATAATGAGTCCTGCAAGCACCGTATTTCCTTTTTTTCTCATGATTGTTCTCCTTTCGGAAGAGCCGAAGTCTGCGCTCCGGCTCCTTCCTTCTGTTTGATGGCAACTAAATAGTCATCTATCCCCTTAAGTTTCCCGTTCCACTCCCCGTTCTCGTCCATATCCCAGACCATTCGGTTCATCGGCAGGGAAAGCTCCCGGCAGATTTCATAGACCTTATTGCAGCCGTTCTGGATAATCCTCCGTTTCTCCGCCTTATGCTGGCAGATAACAGGAGAACGCTCAAAACAGACCGCACACTTACTGTCATGGTGATTACAGGCTACTTTCATCTTCTTATCCATGTCATACGTCTCCAAAAGCTGTTTCATCCCATATCCTTTCATCCGCTCCAGCACTGGTTTTAAATTCCGGTACTGGTTAACTCCGGCAACGCACACAAAGGTAGCGCCGGACAGATAATGGGCTATGGTCCCTTTTAAGGCTCCTTCGGTCAGATAGACACGTTCTGCGGCAAGATCACCGATCACATGTACCGGACTTCCGGAGGAAACTCCCTGGTCATAATTGACACTGGACAGCCAGATATACTTTTTCATGTCGGTCACATGATCTACCCGGATCTGAAAGCCCTGGATGAACCCGTCCAAAGAAACTATGGGAATCAGGATTCCTGAGTTTTCTGCTTTGAAATTTATCGTCCAGTTTCCGTCTGTATCCCGGTAGAATCCCGGCACGCCTTTCACCATATATCCTTCTTCTGCCAGCCTTTTGACCAGCTTCTTCATTCCAAACAGCGGGACACTCCGGTAACGCTGTGCTTCGATCTGTTCCGGTTTTAATCCCCGTCTTTGCAGATCCTCCTGATGCTTCCTGTTAAGCGTGAGCATGGACAGCATTCTCTGATACGTCCGGTGGCTTTCCTCTATCGGTGCAAGCTCTGCCGTTGCCTTTTCTTCCTGTACCAGCGTTGCTTTGATATAATCCGTCCGGTATTCTCCTTTTCCTAATGCTTCCCGGATCTGCTGATTTGCTTCGGAGAGTGTAACATTGTGCAAATCCGCATAAAGCTTCAGCATCCCCCCGGACGCATCACAGCGGTTGCACCGGAATACATTCTTTTCCACATTGATATTGAGTTTTCCATGCGTCTCTCCACAAAACGGGCAGTCATAATAATTTCCCCGACGCTTTCTGAGATGCAGCACCTGCACCACATCCAGTATTCCATAATCAAACCCAGACATATCATAATACATCCCGGTCTCTTCCTCCTTTCCCCCGCAGAAAAAAGCTCTCTGCGGGGTTCTTCCTTAACCAGCCATCGGCATTGCTTTTTGTAAAATTACCTTTGCTGCCGCCGGAACCAGATTGTTCGGTCCGGAATATTGCTCGGCAAACCACTGGATCGTTGACGGGCTTTCAACTGCCACCTGTCCCATGGTCTTTCCGCCGTATTTTCCCTTTCCCGGAATCACAGTCCCGACTGCCATTTCATAGTTCATGCGTTTCATCAGTTCTTCTACCGGAAGGGACGTATCCAGATTCTGTAATGCTCCCTGCAACATCTGTCCGGTCTTTGGCGGCGTAGAGGCAGCCGGAGCGGAACCGTAGCCAGGCATTTGTCCACTGCCATGGTAAATGGTGCTTCCAGCCGCCTGTGCCTGCTGATAGAACTGATTCATCATCTGCTGGCCTGCATATTCCGACTGGCCTGGCATCTCTCCATAAGTTGGCATAGGGGCATTTGGCATGACACCCGAATCCGGCATGGCTGCATTTTCCATGGCACCTGAATCCGGCATCTGTGGATTCTGATATGGAATTCCGGCATCTACCTGTGCAGGATCATTTTCCTCTCCCACATCCGCAAACTGCACACCATATCCGGCATCCGATAATGCCCTTCCTACAGCTGCTGTTTCCGCCATTTCCAAAAATTTGTCTCCAAACTTCGGATCATCGCTCCGGAATTTCTGCGAAAAGGAATTGGCTACATAATTGTCTTCCTGATCACATTTATCCAGATAGATACGTGCTTCCACAACTGCCATGTTCTCTGTGAAAGTGATAATCCGGCTGATAATCTTTCCTGCCGGATTGACCAGACGAAACCAGAGCTTCCGGTATTTCACATCCAGATAAAGCTGCTCCTCCTGCCCTTCTTCTCCAATCTTTCTTGCCAGTTCCATCGGATGGAAGCCATCCACACGGTTTAAAGCGGCAACTGCCTCTGATTTCTTATACAATAATTCTTTCATTCTCTGCTCCTTTCATTTAGAAAAGCAGACGTTCCCCTATATAAGAGTAATAGTCCGCTTATTTCAAAAGTTGAAAAATATTTTTAAACAACAAGTTTTAACTGCTCCATTTCCGGTTTCTGTTCACTCTGATACTGATCGTAATACTGTACGATCCGCTCACTCAGAATGGTGTTCCTTGTCCCGCTGTCATCCGTATGGATTGCCTGACAGACTGCAGCCCATTCCCCTACCAGATAAACCTTGCTTTTCGCTCTGGTCACCCCGGTATAGAGAATATTGCGCTTCAGCATCATATAAAAGGCTTTTACCCAAGGGATGATGACAACCGGACATTCAGAACCCTGTGCCTTATGGATGGTTGTTGCGTTAGCATGTTCGATCATTTCCATCTGGTCAGCTTCATATTGCACCTGCCGCCCATCCGGGAATCCGATCACTGCCCTGGCATTTCCATCCTCATCCGTGATACAGTCCAGTATCCTGCCCAGATCGCCGTTACTCGCCATCTCGGTATTTTTATTCTGTAAAATCTTATCGCCAACCCGGAACACCTGACTGCCGATATGCAGTTCCTTCTTCCCTGCGATTGGCGGATTTACAAAATCCTCCAGAGATTTGTTCAATTCATCCACTCCGGCAGCACTGCGTTTCCGATACGGAGTCAGGATCTGTACCTGATCCATGCCGTTTTTTGCAATCTCGTCCAGATAAATCCTCCGGACAATCTCTGCCGCCTCATCTGCTCCTTTGCAGGCAATGAACTGAAAATCCTCTCCAAAGCTCAGATTAGTCTTATTCTCCTGCATCAGTTTTGCATTATAAGGTATGCTGCTCAAAGCGCCCTGCCGGTAAACCAGATCCAGTACCGTGACCGGAATCAGCCCGCAGGCAATCAGTTGCCGGAACACATCCCCGGCTCCTACGGATGGGAGCTGGTTCTTATCCCCGACTAAAAGGACTCTGGCATGTCTGCTAACCCGCCGGAAAAATTCATAGGCAAGATGCATGTCCACCATGGACACCTCATCTACATTTAGAAATCCGGCAGACAGGTACTCAAAATCCGGTTCAAAATCCGTATCATCTCCCAAAAGCCCCAGGGCCAGATGCATCGTGGATGCATTTTCACATCCGGTACTCTCCACCATACGTCTTGCCGCACGTCCGGTCGGAGCCATAAGCTGTACCTCTGACCTGCATAACGCCTGATGGATATAGAGAATCACCTTGAGAACCGTTGTCTTTCCGGTTCCGGGACCTCCGGTAATAATACTGATGGGATGTGCAAACACCATCCGCACTGCCTGTTTCTGTGTTTCTGACAGCGTGATCCCCAGTGTCTTCTGTGCCTTTTCCAGCTTCGGTTCAATGGACAGCAAAACCGGCTTCTCCAAAAGCCGTCTGGCTATCATGGAAGCGGTCTGTGTTTCTTCTTCATACTGCCGGATAGAATAGATCCGTTCTTCCTCCACAACAATGCTTTTTTGCAGCACCAGCCGGTAAAGCACCTGACTGACATCCTGCTCCGATACTGCCATGACCTGCAGATCCCGGTTCAGCATTTCCAGTGCTTCCCTGATAACCTCCTGACGCTGTTTAAATAGATGTCCTTCTTTCATTGCCTGATTCATGATATGTCCGATGCACCCGGATATCCGCATGGGATCATTGAGTGCACAGCAGCACTGTCTTCCGATCGCATCCACAGTCAGAAACCCGAAGCCTTTGACTGCACTCAGCATGTAAGGGCGGTGCCGGATAATATCCACCGATTCATTTCCGAATTTCTTCAGAATCATATTCACTTTTTTGGGTGTTACCTTAAAAGGCGCCAGAAACGTCATCAGTTCCCGGAACACCTGGTTTTTTCCATAGGACTCCACAATAGCAGCCAGCTTCTTCTCGGAAATTCCACGGATCTTCAAGAGTTCCTGCGGGTTGTTTTCCATGATTTCCAGTGTCTGAAGTCCAAACTTCCGGAAAATAGTATCTGCCATCTTGAGACCGATACCTTTGACTGCACCGGAAGAAAGGTATCCTAAGATACCCTCCTTTGTCCGTGGTACAACCTCCATGAAATTTTCCACCTGATACTGAGTTCCATGCTCTCCGCTCTCCCATCTGCCTTCCATCTCAAGCTCAATCTCGTCTGTAAGCGGAAGACCGAATCCAATCGCTGAGAAGCCGATGATATTCCGGGATGCCAGATATTTGTCTCTGGCTGACAGGGGGACAGACGTATCCTGTGTGGTGAATATGGCAATCGTATACCCATTCTCCTCATTCTGGAAAATCTTATGTTTAAATCTGCACCTCATTGTTTATATCCCTCCAGCTTTTTATCCGCATCCGTTCATTTGGTTTTCTCATTACGCCGCCTCCTTCTTAATTCGGAAAGTACGGCTCTCCGTTGTTTTTGTATATTCCTCATAGATATCCGGATGCTGGTTTTTCAGCTTCTCCATCTGGTCTTTCCCAACCGAAGTACGTCTGGTCGGATTATAGGTAATACGGTAACGGTTCGTACCGTCCTCCAGCACTGCCTTGCAGCCCTGCCCCAGCTGTTCCACAAAAGGAACACTGATTGCCCGCTGTTCTGCTTCGATTTCCTTTTTCCGTTTTTCCAACTGTGACTTTTCCTCCGAAAGGGTAAGATACTTCTCAAGATTTTTTGATTCCAGACCGGAAAGTACAATTTCCGGAATAGATTTGTCTGCAAAACCACCATAATTACGGATATTTGCCAGAACCAGATCGGAATTCCCGTTATGCGGCGGTACTACATTTTTCAATACATGTTCCTGCCAGAAATACGTTTCCTGATCAATGATGTCTTCTTCCTCAATCAGATCACGCTCAATGGTGCGATACACAAACTCATTCTCGTTATTTCCATACAGGCAGGCGATAAAGGCTTTCTGCATATTCATCACAGACAGATAATGCCTTACCTGCAGCACATAATGAGCTGGAATACCCTCATCAGCCCACTTATCTTTCGCATTATAATTGCAGGTTTTACATTCCAGAATCGCAAATGTCCCATCCAGCATACGAACAAAAAAATCCACATCTGCAAGCATGAACGGATATAATGGATGCCGGAACATGACACGTACCGGAAATACTTCCAGTCCGGTCTTTTTGGAAAAGATTTCTGCCACCAGATCTTCCAGCCGGTGTCCGACTTCCTTGGCAACCCAGTTGCTTTCCTCTTCCTCCTGAATGACCGGCTGCACACCTGTTTTGTTGTAAAACAGATCCCGGATAGTGGCAAATGGAGAGATCCCCATGATTGCCGCTACATCACTGCCGCCGATTCCTTTTTTGCGGTATTCCAACCAGTCTTCTCTTGACAGGTTACTGATATCCACAACCTTTTCCGGTGCATACTCTGCTTTGTTATTCATTCCAATTCCTCCTAACATTTGACTGCTCCATAAACGTCATATTTTTTCCAGTCTTTTATAAGCGCCTTCGTAATATCCTCCTCCAGCTTCAGGATGCCCTGTCCGGACATTCCTTCACAGGCTGCAAAAAAGGAGGCTTCATTCATGGCATAATAAAGATCATGTGCCGTACAGGCACCTTCCCCGTTCTGGGATACAAATAGCTCCACCACCTCATTCCGGATCTTCTGTTTAATGCCAAGTTCCTTCATCAGCAGCTTCAGGCAGTTCACCGGATTACGGATCTCAATGTCCATAAGCTGAGTAAGATTCTTCATCGCATCCACATAGCGGGCGCATACCTGCTCCAGATTTTTCCGGAAGTCCAGAATCGTTGCCCCTTTATCGTGAGCCAGCTTGATTGGACTTCCCAGACTGATAACGCCGTTTGGTCCGTCTGTCAAAAGCATCGGATACAGATTTGCACCGCTCGCTGCCACGTCAGATGTGGTAAAACGAAGTGCCGGTGACAGGATCTTCTCATCCATTCCGTGTGCATCCAGTGCTTTTCGGTAAGTATCCAGAAGTTCCTGACTTCCTCCGAGCTTCCACATGGCAGATACAATGGAATGGTCATAGATACCAGAGCCCTCCATGTAAACACTGCCTTTGAAATTCAGATTCAGATATTCGCAGGTTGTCTCAAACATGGCTTTCATATCAAGGATGCAATAATCATGTTTATCCCCGCCATGTACTGCGGAAACCTTTCCGTCCGCAATCTTAATCAGGGCATCCCCTTTTGCAACCCGCAGGCAGTAATTGACTACCTTCGCATATGTTGCCTTATCCAGCTTGCGAAGCCCGTCTCCATTGACACCTGCGCGGCTTAAAATGGTGCGGATGGCACAGTCACGTACCGGATAGGATTCTCCTCTCATTTTCAGTACAAGCTGCGTATTCTTCTCTGTATCCTCCAAAATTTCTTCCATGGATGCATCTGCCGCATCCAGATTTTGAGCCTCCTTTTCCAGTGGTGCCAGCCGTAACGTATTCGTTGGCTTTCTGATCCATTTGGCATTTCTTCCTCTCTCTGCCAGAAACTCCAGCAGATCTTTTACTTCTGCAAAGGATCTCTCAAATCCATCTGCATACACTCTTGCTTCATTCATGTTCTTATTCCACCTTTCTTAAAATAATATTTATCCATCAACAGCCGAAGCTGGTTGTGGCATGCAACTATGCCGAAACCTAAATGTAAGCACAAAAAAAGAATGAAAAGAGAGTCTTTTCTCTGTTCATTCTTAAAAGTCTGGTTTCTTCCTGAAAAAACAAAAGTGCCACGCAGCCAAAAAAGGCATACCGTGACACTCACTACAAACATAAACTACTTATGCCAGGAATCAGCTCCTGCTGTTTCCTGTAAGTTTGGAGATTCTTATGAATCCCGAAACTCCCCAAAAAGGGTGTGCATAAAATAAACTATATCAGTATACTAGCACAAGATATTCCTCGTGTCAATTCAGGCTTATACTATATATGGTGTTTATATTTGTTCAAAATACTACATCTATTTTTCTACTACGAATTCAATCTTCTCTTTCAGATACTCCCGGCAGCCAAACCGAACCGTTCCACACTGCTTTGACTCCTCTTTCGCCTTTTCATTACAGCAGTCCAAGTAGGGACAATCGTTACATTGATTCCGCAGTGCTTCCTTCGCCCATTCAATTTCCTGCTCATTTCCTATAATCCGCACAGACATCCACTTCCTTTGCTATCATCATACCCAAAAATCCATTTTCTATCATCCATAATTTCTTTTTTTGTATCATTTTAGTAAATTACGGTTATATTACGGAATAATCACTATATTTCAAATATATCTCTATTTTATTCCGTAATTTGTTGTAAGTAAATAGTTTAAAATGTGGAAGAGAGGTGTAAATGTATGGATAAAAACTTTATTGGAGAACGCATCAGCGAACTGCGTTTAAAGAAAAATGTATCTGAATATCAGATGAGTCTGGATCTTGGCAAAAATAAAAGCTACATCCAGTCCCTCACTTCCGGACGTTCTCTGCCTACCATGCAGAGCTTTCTGGATATCTGTGACTATCTGGAAGTCACTCCTCAACAGTTCTTCGATTCAGAGCTGCACAATCTTCCTCTGATTGACAAAGCAACTGATCTGATGAAACAACTCGATGATGAGGATATGCTTGCGCTCATTTCCATGCTGAATCGTCTGGCTCTAAAACGCAAATAGATTTCCGTAGCTGCCAAATCAAGGCAGCTTTTATTTTTATCATTTTTTCTCAAAATTTTTCAATCTTAAAGAAAAGCCCCCTATTCCTTAATTGAATGGGTAATATATCCATTCGCCGTACCTTGAAAACAAAAGAAATCTTTCGGGAGATTGATATAGGTGACTGCAGATAGTTTGCATCTTCGCACGCCTGCAGCTTAATAGTTACAAAGTAACACCGTTTTACGTGGCCGGTGCGGGCATAGGAACTGGCTTCTGAAAGAATAACATAGACTTTTGGGATTTTAGCTTATAGCGCTTTTATTAGAGAACTTTTACTCAAAATTTGATATAATAATAGACAGGTATCAAGTTGATTCCCTGTCTGTGGAAAGGAGATTCATGATAACTGTAACAAAAAGGGATTTGATTGAATTAGGCTATGGTCCTTCCTTTGCTGCTGATATTATTAAAAAAGCAAAGGAACTTATGGTAGAAAAGGGGCATACCTATTATCAATCCAGAAAATTAGACAGGGTTCCAAAAGAAGCCGTTGAAGAATTATTAGGGATTACTTTGCCCGATAAGCAAGAATGATCGTGCTTTTTGCATTTTAGTAAGGAGTGAAATCATGGCAAAAGATCCAATTAAAAAAGCAGAAAACGGCACTTATTATTTTCGAGCCAACCTCGGATATCATCCTGTAACCGGAAAACAGATTCAAAAATACCGCAGCGGATTCTCAACAAAAAAAGAAGCCCGTGCCGAGTATTCCAAATTGATTCTTGCATCAACGGAAGAATTAGCTGATAAGAAGGAAGACATTACCTTCAAAAAGTTTATTGAAGAAATCTATCTTCCGTGGTACAAAACTCAGGTGAAAGAAAGTACTTACAAGAATCGTTACTCGACCATTCAAAAACACTTTGCCTATTTCTACAAGAAGAAAGTGTCCGAAATAGAAGCGATAAATGTACAGACCTGGCAGCTCAAGTTGGCAAAACAATTCAGTCCAAACTATGTACGCATTGTTCAGGGAATGTTATGTTTAGCTTTTGACCGGGCGATTATCCTCGGACTTGCAAAGAAGAATCCTGCCCGCATGATCGGCAATATCAAATCTAAAAAAGTAAAGATCGACTTCTGGACTTTGGAGGAGTTTCAGAAGGTAATATCCCTGCTGTACAAAGGTGACTACTACGAGCACTATCTCTTCATCTCGTTCTGGCTTTTATTTATGACTGGAATGCGTATTGGAGAGGCTGCCGCCTTACAGTGGGATGATATTGATTTTGAAACAGGTATGCTGATTATTAGTAAAACACTGTACTATAAAACAATGAATGACTACAAATTCGTTGAACCTAAGACGCAGGCAAGCAACCGTACCATTTATATTGATGCTGATACCATCAAGGAATTACAAGAATGGAAGGCGGTTCAGGCAAAGGTTTTACCAAATTGTGGATTCGTCCTGAGTTATAACAGTACACCCACCAGCAAAACAACACTTCCAAGAGCATTGGAGAAATTGGCAAATTTAGCTGGTGTTCACAGAATCAAAATTCATGCCCTGAGACATTCGCATGCTTCCCTGCTTATCAGCATGGGCGAAAATCCACTGCTGATTAAAGAGCGTCTTGGACATGAAAAAATACAGACGACACTAGGAACTTATGGTCATCTGTATCCAAACACCAATATTGAGATTGCAAAGAAGCTGACCGGGGTTCTCAGCTACCAGTCAGCTTCTCAAAGTATTGCTAATTATACCAGTAATCAGCATACTGCAATGTATCACAAAGAAATATAAAAATGCAATGATAATGCAATTTCAAACACCCAAAGCCGCAAAGCCCCGTGGTTACGGGCTTTGTAGCCCAGCGTGAACTATTCAAACTCAATCGTTCCAGGCGGTTTACTAGTCAGATCATAGAATACTCTATTAACTCCCTTAACCTCATTAATAATCCTGCTCATCACCTTATTCAGTACATCATAAGGAATTTCAGCAGCCTCAGCTGTCATGAAATCTACAGTTGTTACTGCTCTTAAAGCAACAGCATAGTCGTATGTTCTCTCATCACCCATAACGCCGACACTTCTCATATTTGTCAGTGCTGCGAAGTACTGGTTGATGTTCTTATCAAGACCTGCGTTAGCAATCTCTTCTCTATAGATAGCATCTGCATCCTGAACGATCTTAACTTTTTCTTCTGTGACTTCACCGATGATACGGATTCCAAGTCCAGGTCCAGGGAATGGCTGACGGAATACCAGTCTCTCCGGAATTCCAAGCTCCAATCCTGCCTTACGTACTTCGTCTTTGAACAGATCACGAAGAGGCTCAATGATATCTTTAAAATCTACATGCTCCGGAAGTCCACCTACATTGTGGTGTGACTTGATCACTCCGGATTCTCCACCGAGTCCGCTTTCTACAACGTCCGGATAAATGGTTCCCTGTGCGAGGAAGTCTACAGCACCGATCTTCTTGGCTTCTTCTTCGAAGATACGGATGAATTCTTCACCGATGATCTTACGTTTTGCTTCTGGTTCTGTTACTCCGGCTAATTTATCGTAATATCTCTGCTGCGCATTTACACGGATAAAGTTCAGGTCGAACTGTCCATTTGGTCCGAATACACCTTCTACTTCATCACCTTCATCTTTACGGAGAAGACCATGATCGACAAATACACATGTCAACTGCTTTCCGATAGCTCTGGATAACAATCCTGCTGCCACTGAAGAATCTACTCCGCCTGACAGTGCAAGAAGTACTCTTCCGTCGCCGACTTTTTCGCGGATCTCCCGGATTGTATTCTCTACGAATGCATCCATCTTCCAGTCGCCTGCACATCCGCAGACACCTAATACGAAGTTCGATAACATCTTAGTTCCTTCTGCTGTGTGAAGTACTTCCGGATGATACTGGATCGCATATAATCCAGCTT
>ENA-OPNV01000703-OPNV01000703.1-human-gut-metagenome-genome-assembly--contig:-NODE-703-length-18152-cov-2.278610_pt1 | contig 18152 bp, 15 predicted proteins | sample MGYA00241542_ERZ501781 | MGnify/ENA primary metagenome ERZ501781 (study PRJEB25962, sample SAMEA2042609) | human gut metagenome | biome: human gut; feature: human-associated habitat; material: faeces...
TTCTGTTTCTTTCAGGGTTTCGCAATTTTCGGTCATGGTATCCAGAAACGAAGGATTGATTTCTTTGAGGACCGGGATGATCTGGTGGCGTATTTTATTACGCACATAATCCAGTGAATTATTGGTGGAATCGGTCCGAAACCCCAATTGGTGGTCTTCTATGTATTTCAGTATATCTGTCCGCGAACATGGGAGCAGAGGACGAAGGATGTCTCCGTTGATGGATTTTATACCGGTTAGCCCTTTTATACCTGTTCCCCGGCAGAGATTGATCAAAACGGTTTCGGCAACATCGTCGGCATGATGGGCGACGACAATGTAATCCATCTTTTTCTTTTCTTTCATTTCCCGAAACCAGGTGTAACGGAGTTCGCGGGCTGCCATTTCTACACTAAGTCCGTTTTCGCGGGCATACTTCAGGGTATCGAATTTTTTGACGCTGTGAGCGATGCCGTAACTATCACAGAAACGTTTGACAAATTGTTCGTCCATGTCCGATTCTTTACCCCTTAACGAAAAATTGCAATGCAAAACCAACATCTTCAGATTCAGGTATTTGAATGCATGTAACATGCATATGGAGTCAGCTCCGCCGCTGACGGCCAATATAAATCCTGCATCCCGGGAGATGTGATGTTGTTGAAGAAAATTTTTAATCGTTTCCTGGATCATAATATGAATAAGGTAAAAAGCTATAAGCCGGATGATCAGATTTCACTGAGCTCTAACCATCTCATTTCTTTTTCGTCTAAGATAGCGATTATTTCAGCAATACGGTTGGATTGCGCTACTAGTTCTTCGGGGGACAGGTTGCCGGAATTTAATGCGGTTTCGATGATTGTTTTCTCTGTGTTCAATTGTTCCATGTCTGTTTCGAGCTGTTGCATTTCCTGGCGTTCTTTAAAGCTTAGTTTGCGTTTTTTCTCTACAGAATTATTCGGAGTGGATTGGGGCTGCTCTGTTTTTTTCTTTTCTTTTTCAGTTTTCTCCAGTTGTTCTTTTTCTTCTTCTTTTTTTAAATTAAGTTCATTTACAATATCTAACTCGTCAATTTTAGATTTAATATATTCATCAGAAATAGATAAATGCAGCAATGCATTAGTACATTTTATTTCATTAGCACATTTCAATATATCATTTCTAATTTTATTATAATTGGTTATCTTTACCGATCTTATATAATTTTGACAAATTATATTGAAATAATCAATTGTACTTTTCGTCAAATTTTTAATAAATTTATTTGTATTTTTCTCATCATTGTCTATTAAAAACATTTTGTCAAAAATAACAATTTGACCATTTAATTTCATTTCTCTTTGCTGACTTTTTATTTCTTTAAGTTTAGTTTCATACTCAGTTGAATCAGTATAAGCATACTTACTTTTAAATGGTAATATTTCATTTTCATCAGTATCGAAATAATCGCCTTTAAGTTGTTTTAATTCATCTTTATAATCATTGATTAAATTTTCTTTTTCTTGAATTTCTTTATTCAATTGTGTTTTTTTATTTTCAAATGTTTCTATAACGGAATTATAAGATTTTAATGTATCCAAAGAAATCAACGATTTATATGCATTCAATTCATTAGTAACTTCATTTAATCTTCCTAATTGTTCTGCATTTTCCTTAGAAATTTTGTCAATCTTCTTTGAAATATCAGAAATCTTTTCGCTTAATTGCAAATTGAAAGAATTTAATTTACTATTTGTTACTTTTTCTTTTAAATAACATTTTTTATAAAAAAACATAATTTTATCACCCACACTAAATAGTATCAATTGAAATATAATAATTGTCAAACGGAACAACAGCCTTATTAAAACTTTTATAACATCTGACATTTTCATCAGATAATTTTTCCAAAGTAACATGCTTTAATGTCAAATTATCTTTTGACATTAAAAAAGAAGATTTACAAATACCGCCATTAGTACAATTCACAACAATATCATTTATGCTGTTAAATTTATCGTTTTTTGCTGTAATAGTAGCAACAGCAATACTAATACTAATTAAGAATTGTTTATACAGATTATTTTGTTGAGCGCTTGTTATATTAACTTTTCTTATTTCATCTTTTGATTTTATGTATCTATAACCTTGCAAATAAAATAAAACTTCTTTATTTGCAACAGTTAAATTAACATATAGTCTTTTAATTTTAGAATTGTAATTACAAGAAAAACTAATTAAACCGATATTTTTGCAGTATGTTGCCTCATTCAATACCAATTCAAAGTACGTTAACAAATATTTTTCAACACCATTTTTACAGTTGATTTTTAATTTATTATAAAATTCATTATCTGTTTTAATTTTAGTCACTTTTTGTTTTTCTTTGTTTATGAATTTGTTATATTCTATATATTTTTTCTTTTCATATTTACACAAATCGATTTGATAATTAAATTCATTTAATAACTTTTTTTGTTTGTTGATACGGTTATAAATTGAATTGTTTTTTGAATTTAATTCATCTAATTCAATATTTTTATTCCTTGTTGATTTAAAAATACAAAATTTGTATTTTTTAATAGGTTCATATTTTAATAAATAGATATTATTTTCAAAAATAAGTGCATCTTTAATTTCAAATTTAGAAGTTGAATCGTCTAAAATTCGTTCAGAAAAATTAAAATCATAATTTAATAAGGAATAATTATTATGCAAAAACAAATAATTATCATATTCTTTTTCTAATTCGGTATTTTTTCTGTCACAACGATTAAATCCTTCTTGTTCTCGTTGTTCTCGAATTTGCTTTTTAGTAGGATTAGCTGATATATTATTCTTATTTGTTTTATTGCTATTATCACTTAATAGAAATGAAACGACACAACCAGCTAAAAATACAACAGTTCCGCCAACAGACATAAATAATCACTCCTAAAAATAATTATATCAAAATGTAAGATAAAATCAACAAATTTAAAATACAAGTACGAATTTTTGTACTAAAAAGTAAAAGGTGCTGAAAATCAGCACCTTTAGTTTTTAGTAAATTAGTCAAATAAGATTTCAGTATTAGCAAATGAAAGCGGTGTATACTCGCCGTTATTTACAACATATACAGCAGAAAGCTTAACAGCAACTGCGTACTGCTTACCGGAGCAGGTAAACATATAGCAATCAGCACCGTTTACAGTTTTAACACTGTTATTAAATGAAATAGCACTAGATGATACATCCGAACTATAACCGATTTGCTTCCAATTATCGTGAATTGTTTGCTTAAGTAAACGCTTAGCTTCATCAACAGTATAATCAGGAGTTGTTGTGATTTCGTGTGGATTTGAATAAAGGTCATATACAGCCGGAGCCTTTGATTCTTCAGCAACAGTTGTTTCTTCAACAACAGGTGAAACATAAGCTGTATTTATGTACATAATAATGAAATAAATTAAGAACCAAATGAGGAGAAGAAGGATTATCATAAGAATAATCTTTCCGGCTTTATTCTGGCTGCCTGTTGATGAATTGGCAAATTCTTCTTCAGTAGGAATTTGAACCGGAACAAAAGGCTTACCCTTTTTCGCACATTTCTTTTCAGCTTTTGAGTTCTTTTTCTCTAACTTTTTAACATATTTGCCATATGCTTTAGTAGTTGCTTTTGCTGCCTTGATTTCCTTCTTTGATTGGAATTCATCAGCATCAGGAATTGCGATAGGAATAAATTCCTTTCCGTCCTTTTGAGCTTTAGCCTGGAGCTTTGCATTTTTCTTTTCAGTATCTTTTACAAAGCTTGCGTAAGCCTTAGCGTGTTTCTTTTCAGCCTTTGCTTTATATTTAGCATTTGCCTTTTCGGCTTTAGCTTCTTTCTTTTCAATTTTTGCCTCATTTTTGGCAAGTTTCTTTGCTTGTTTTTCTTCTTTAGTCAAGGCAGTTACCCCCTTATAAGTCTACTAGTAGTATACCATTAAAGATATTAAATTTCAACAAAAAAATATACAGAAATGGTGGTATTTTATGAACAAATTGTAAACATTGAAGCTTTTTGAAGTTATTTTTCATAGTTTCATCATTATTTTAGTAAAAAAATCAACAAGTCAAGTGTTTACAAATATAGTTGTTGTTTTAATTTTATACCAATATATTGTATATTCATTTAGTATAAAGTGAATAAGTGCCATGATTTTCCCTGCTGACGAAATCAACTTTTTTGAATGCTTTATTTTCATTTAATGCAGCTTCTATAAGCTTCTTGGTAAGTTGCGGTACATCATTTCTTTTAAGGGCAACATCCACATCAAGCCAAACGACTTCACTGTTTTCATCGTTATCCGAATGCTCCTGCCCGCTGACATAATCGGCTGAAAAAGCCACATACCAATCTTTAAGATTAAATCTGACAGCTATAATATCCTTTGGATTTATCAAAACACCTGTTTCTTCCAAATATTCTCTTTTAACTGCGTGTTCAGGTGTTTCGCCTTTGTTTAAATATCCTCCGGGAACAATAAGCATATTTTTACCGGCACCATATGTATGCCTTGCAAGCAAAACTTTTCCGGCGCGAATAACAACTGCGGTTACGGATTGCTTATAGCAAGTGTTTTCCCCATTCATACAATAGTTCCCCCGCCGATAACAATATCATCATCATACAAAACTACTGCTTGGCCTTTGGTAATTGCCCTTTGCGGCTCATCAAAAACCACTTTAAGCTTATCACCGTTAACATAAGCGGTTGCGCCCTGCTCTTTCATATTATATCTTACACGCGCCTTGCATTTAAATTCACTCGAAAGATTAGGAACAAGGGCGTTAAAATCAACAGCATTAACTTCACTTGAAAAAAGCTCATCGTTTGTACACAAAGTAACAGTATTTTTTTCAATATTTTTATCTGCAACATACATAGGCTTACCAAAAGCAATTCCAAGCCCTTTTCTCTGCCCGTTTGTATACCTGATAATTCCGTGGTGCCTGCCGATAACATTACCGTTAATATCAACAAAATCACCGTCCGGATATGTTTTGCCTAAATAATTTTCAATAAATTTAGCATAGTCGCCGTCAGGAACAAAGCAAATATCCTGACTGTCACGCTTGCGGGCATTCAAAAATCTCTGTTCTTCGGCAATTTTACGAATTTCAACCTTTGAATATTTGCCCAACGGAAACTTTATATGTGAAAGTTGACTTTGAGTAAGTGAATATAGTACATAACTTTGGTCTTTAGTATCATCCTTACCCTTTTTTAAATAAAACCAGCCGTCCTTTTCTTCAACAATTGCATAATGGCCCGTAACCACATAGTCGAACCCGAGCTCATACATACGCTGAAAAAGCTTTTCAAACTTAAGATACCTGTTACAATCAATACAAGGATTAGGTGTACCGCCGTTTTCGTATGTTTTTATAAACTTATTTATTACTTTTTCTTCAAATTCATCTTTAAAATTGAACACATAATATGGCATTGAAAGACGCCTTGCAACCGCTCTGGCATCTTCAATATCATCAAGCGAACAACAAGTCTTTTCCCTATTGATACCAATATCTTCATTATCATAGAGTTTCATTGTAGCGCCGATGCATTCATATCCGTTTTCTTTCATTAAAAAAGCGGCAACGCTGGAATCAACGCCACCGCTCATTGCGATAATACATTTTTTACTCATTTAACCAAGCCTTATCATTTCATCAATACATCTTTTTGCACCGATATATGTTTCTTCATCAAGAGTAATTTCTTCACCAAAAGTACCCTTACAGCAATTAAGTACATCAACAAGTGTGGTTGCCTTCATATTATGGCAAACGCAATCTTTAGATAAAGGATAAAACATTTTATCCGGGCAAGACATTTGAAGATGGGTAACTATACTGTTTTCAGTGCCGATAATAAATTCCTTTGCATCACTTTCCTTGGCAAAATTCATAATACCGGTTGTAGAACCCACATAATCGGCATGTTTAACTACATCAGGTACACATTCAGGGTGAACAAGAAAAAGTGCATTAGGATGAGCTTTCTTTGCTTTTTCAACATCGCGTTCACCCATTCTTGCGTGAGTTGGGCAACCACCGCTTAAAAGCTTAAAATTCTTTTCAGGAAGTTGCTTTGAAATCCAATTGCCAAGATTGCAATCAGGTATAAAAAGAATATTATCATTTTCTATTTGCTTGCAGATTTTCAAAGCAGATGAAGATGTAACACATACATCACAAATAGTTTTAAGCTCACTTGTGGTGTTAATATATGCTACAACCGTATAATCAGGATACTGCTCTTTCACAAGTGAAATTACATCCTTATCCATCATTTCTGCCATAGGGCATCCGGCATCGGGGTTTGCCAAATAAACAGTTTTATCCGGTGATAATATCTTAACAGTTTCAGCCATAAAGCGAACACCGCACATAATAACGATTTTGTTACTAACTTTTGAAGCTTCAACAGAAAGAGCAAAGGAGTCACCGACAAAGTCGGCAACTTCCAATATCTCCGGTGATTGATAGCAATGTGCAAGGATGCAAATATCCTTTTCTTTTTTTAATTTAATTATCTCTTGCTGAATATCAGTAATCATATTAGTTGTGTACTCCGCACTCTGCACAGTCAACGCTTGCAAACTTTGCGTGGTCGTATTCTATGCCTTTTTTATCATAATAATCTTTTACAGCAGCTTTAACTGCTTCTTCTGCTAATACTGAGCAATGAATTTTTACAGGAGGCAAACCGTCAAGTGCTTCAACAACTGCTTTATTAGTAAGCTCCAATGCTTTATCAATAGGCTGGCCTTTAATCATTTCAGTAGCCATAGAACTTGAAGCAATAGCAGACGCGCAACCGAAAGTGTTAAACTTAACATCTTCAATAATTCCGTCATCACTTACCTTAATATACATTTTCATTATATCGCCGCACTTAGCGTTACCAACTTCACCTACACCGTCAGCATCTTCAATTTTACCAACATTTCGCGGATTTGTAAAGTGGTCCATTACTTTTTCTGAATAGAGAGCCATTATTTATTTTCCTCCTTTTTGATTTTTTCCCAAACGGGAGATATAGAACGAAGGTAATCAACTACCACCGGAACCGATTCAACAATGTGGTCCATTTGTTCCATAGTGTTATATTCACTGATTGAAAGCCTTAATGAACCGTGAGCAATTTCAACCGGCACACCTATCGAAAGAAGAACATGCGAAGGGTCAAGACTGCCACTTGTGCAAGCAGAACCGCTTGATGCACAAATACCCTTTGCATCAAGTAAAAGCAATAAGCTTTCACCCTCAATACCTTCAAAGCACATATTTAATGTACCCGGAAGATGATGTTCAAGGTCACCGTTAATTCTGCTTCTTTCAATACCCTTAAGACCGTCAATTAGTCTGTTTCTCATAGCTGTAACTTTAGCTGCGTTTTCTTCAAGATGGTCTGTTGCTTCCTTAATAGCCGTTGCCATACCTACAATTGAAGCCATATTTTCAGTGCCTGCTCTTTTACTGCGTTCCTGCGCACCACCGTAAATAATATTAGTAAGAAGAATACCTTTACGCGCATAAAGGAAACCTACACCTTTAGGACCGTGGAATTTATGAGCCGATACAGAAAGCATATCAACATTCATATCCTTAACATTTACAGGAATATGACCTACTGCCTGAACAGCGTCTGTATGAAACAGCACGCCCTTTTCCTTGCAAATCTTACCGATTTCAGCGATTGGCTGAATCGTGCCGATTTCATTATTAGCAGTCATAATTGTAACAAGGCAGGTTTCATCTGTAATTGCATTTTCAACATCTTCAGGTTTTACTACACCGTTTGAGTACACATCAAGAAGAGTTACGGTAAAGCCCTCTTTTTTCAAAGCATCAAGTGTGTGAAGAACAGCGTGATGTTCAAACTTACTTGAAATAATATGTTTCTTACCCTTTCTTGCACCAATATATGCCGCAGAACGAATTGCCTGGTTATCAGCTTCACTTCCACCTGAAGTGAAATATATCTCTTTAGGGTCAGCACCGATACAATCAGCAACAGTTTCCCTCGCGTTTTCCAAATACTCTTTAGCAACTTGGCCGATTGAGTGAAGAGATGATGGATTACCATAAATATCTGTAAGAAGTGGCATCATTGCTTTAAGCACATTTTCACTCATCTGGGTAGTTGCCGCATTATCTGCATAAACCGTCATAATATCGCCTTTCTAACCACAATATAAATCTGCTGTGGATGACAGAAAAAATGTAAAATATCAAAGGTAAAAACAAAAAATCAATATTCCTACCTTTTCAATAGGAAATAATAACACTAATTCCCTACCTTGTCAATAGGATATTATTGATATTTTGCAAACAATTTATACATAAAAATAAAATTACTTTTTTCTGTTTCCTTTTCTGTCAAAAGTGTTTGATAAGGCCTTTTCAGTTTTACCGATTGTAACAAATAAAGTAACAAATTCAGCAAAAAAAATTGCAAATGCCACCGATACAAATACACGCTGATCGGTTTTAATCAGGCAAAGCATAATTATACCTGAGGCCAAAATAAATATCCCGCCGAATTTCATCCAAAGCTTGCCGCAAAATTCGTGCGCAAAAACCCAAGTATCTTTGTTAATCATTGACCAACCTGTTCTGTATCCAAAAATATTATTTATATTTTTCGGACCGCCGGCTACAAAAATAAAGCTGCTCATAAACATAATTATCGGCAAAAGCAAATCAATAAATAACATATAAAACCATAAATTCATAATAATCACCATAAATATTATAACATATCAGTTATATTAAAACAATCTTATTGGCAAAAATCGACAAATGCCCACAATTTTGTTGCATTTATGTTAATAACAATATATAATAGTTTTTGTATAGAAAAGAGGGATACATATGCCGGGAAAACTCAGAAAATTACTTAATAACAGCAGGAACATCAAGGCTCCATACTCAATTGACGATATGAGCAATCATAATGGCGGCTTAATATCATTTGAATACTGCGGAAAAAAGTACAATTTAGCGATTCGCGAAAACGCATTAGTATTTGATAATGATATGAATTTACTTTACACATTTACTTTTGACGAACTTTCAACAGCCGAAACGCAGTTTTTGAAAAAAGTAAATGAAGAAATCATAAATCACACAAATCAAAAAATCACATTATATATAAACAGAGCAACCGGCATTGAAAAACTTACTTTTACGAGCTTATTTGATGCAACATACATATTTAACAAACTTAAAAGAGTATCGTACCGTTCATCAGAAAGCATTGATTCAATTATGATTGAAAAAAACGGTGCAATTGTTAACACCGTTAAAACAAACAAAGGTTCAAGATTATTTTCTAAAAACCAAGTTGTTGAAAACAGAGATGAACGAAATCCGGAAAAGACAGAATATATAGCTTCCCTTTCAAGAGTTGAAGATATGATTGATAATATGATTTGTGACAACATAAATAAAAACGGAATTCAAAAAAGTGATGAAAGACTTGATAAATGCATTGAACTTTTGCAAGAATTGAGAAATAACAAATAATAAAAAAATGACTTGTTCAATATGAACAAGTCATTTTTTTTATGCAAACACAACCGAAGCTGCAATTAGATATTGACCGGCGTAGTACAAAAAGTGATTTATAAATAGATGAAACGGTTTATCCTTACCACGACCGAAAAAGGTGTTTGAAAGAACTGCATCAGACAGCAAGAAAAGTATTGAGCCAATTGCCATAATAACATAAGCCTTTTGAAAATGGGTTGCAAAAACTGCAATTACGGATATTATAGAAGTCATAGCCAAAAATGCAACATAAATAGCCACAATACGCCTGTAAGCGCCATAATGAACTTTCATAACATTAGCTAAAAGAACAGTTAATATTCCGATTACAGCTGAAACAACAGCGGCAATTAAAACAAGCCACCACTTCATTTTTATTGAATATATTATTGCACAGAAATAAAAAATATGACCAATTAAAAAGAATATAAATCCGCCCTTTAAATAAACTTTTTCTTCACTCTTATATATTCCTTTTAAATCAAGAAGTATATCACCTACAAGACCTAATGCACCGCCCATAATTACAAGTGAGCCATAAGTATGCGCCTGCGGATTTGAAATCAAGGCAAAGACCGCAGTAAGCAAGTAGCACAAACTTGAAACTGATTTAAAAATCAAATTATTTACACTGTACCCAAGTCGCCTTTTCCAGCAAAAAACGAGCGACAAAATAACACCAAACGGCAAAACAATATAATACATCATTTTCGTTTACCCCTTACTTATTTGTTTTTGATTATCAATCAACTTTTTAAAATTCTTTTTCTTATTAAGATAAATAATAACAAGCGGAATATCGGCAAGCAACCAAGCAACAGGACCGGCATAGCATATTGCATTAAAGCCGATAAGCGGAGTGAAAACAAGCGCTACTGCAAGCCTGCCAAACAATTCGCCTGCACCTGCAATCATATTAGCGTATGTAAAACCGAGGCCTTGAAGTGTATTCCTAAATACAAACAAAACTGCTACAAGGCTGTAACATTCGGCTATTGCCCATAAGTAGTGCATTGCCGCATCCATAATTTGTGCGTTATATTCTTTCATAAATAACTTAACGATAAACGGCCCTATTGAGACAAGAATTGCACTGCAAGCCAAAGATACAATAACATCAAGTATAAATATACGCTTAACACTTTTAATTATTCTTTCATACTTGCCGGCACCGTAATTTTGTGATACAAAAGTCATATTACCGACACCCAAACCGGACATTGGAATATTGGTAAGCTGCTCCACTCTGCCGGCGGCAGTAAAGCCTGCAATTACGCTTGAACCAAAACCGTTAACTGCTGTTTGAAGAACCATTGAACCGATAGAAGTTATACTAAATTGCAATGAAATAGGAATACCTATTTTTATCTGTGCCCAAGATACTTTACCGTCAATTTTTAATGCAGTCTTATCAATATTATATTCTTCTGTATACTTTAAAACACTTATTGCCGATAAAACAGCCGCAACGAGTTCAGAAATCGCAGTGGCCCAAGCAGCACCGATAACTCCCCATTTAAAAGCGCCTACAAATAATATATCAAGCAAAAGATTTACAATAACACTTACAATCAAAAAATATAATGGCCTTTTGCTATCACCCACAGCACGCGAAAGAGCATTGAAATTATTTAATGACATTTGTATAGGTACTGCATAATAAAGCACATCAATATATTGCGCAGACATATCAATAATATCATCAGGCGTATCAATAGCTTTAAGAAGCGGGCGAGATAAAAAATGTGCAACTATCATAATAACCATACCGATAACAAAAGCCAAAGTAATACTGTTACCGGCATATTTATTCATTTTATCAAACTTTCTTGCACCATATGCCTGTGCAACGGAAATAGTAAAACCGGAAGTTAAACCGAGCGAAGTGCCGATTATGAACCCGTTTATCGAACCAACATTACCGACTGCGGCAAGTGCGTCGGTACCAACAAATCTGCCGACTATAATATTATCAACCAAATTATAATTATACTGCAACATTGAGCTTAGCATAATAGGAAGAGCAAACAGAATAATACTTTTTACTGGTTTTCCGTTTATCAAATCACTTTTCATAACAAATGCCTCTGTATTTATTCTAATGACACTTTAACATTTAAAATATCATAAGTCAATATAAAATAGATAATATCAGTAAAATGTACAAGGATACGAAGCATATAATATAGTGGTGATGAAAATGTTATCTGCTTTACTATCAGCAATAAGCGCAAATTTAATCTATTTTATACTTCACATTCAAAACACTTCAAGCTTCCCAAAACCTCTTTCTCCGAAAGAAGAGCAAAAAATGCTTGAAAGAATGAAAAACGGAGATAAAAATGCACGAGCCATACTGATTGAAAGAAATTTGAGGCTTGTAAGCCACATAGTAAAAAAATACTATTCAAAAACAAATGATAATGAGGATTTAATCAGTATCGGAACAATAGGGTTAATTAAGGCAATTGACTCATTTGACAGCGATAAATGCGTAAGACTTGCAACATATGCTTCGCGTTGCATTGAAAATGAAATACTTATGCATTTTCGCTCTGCAAAAAAGCAAGCTAACGATATTTATTTGGGAGATGCACTTGAAATTGATAAAGACGGTAACCCTTTAACTATTGAAGACACAATAAGTTCACCGGTGGATTTAGCTGAGGATTTAGAAACTAAAGTGCGTTGGGAAAAAGTATCTAAAATAATACAAAATATGGAAGACGGCAGAGAAAAAGAAATAATAATACTTCGCTATGGGTTAAATAACAAAAAGCCTCTGACGCAACGGGAAGTTGCACAAAGGCTTAATATAAGCAGAAGCTATGTATCAAGAATTGAAAAAAAGATATTAAATGACATTAAAAACGAAATTGAATAATTACTTATCATTCAACTGCTTTTTTAATTCCTTGTTTTCTTCTTCAAGCGCTTCAAGAATTGAAATATTTTGTTTTAATTCCCTACTTACGGATTTGAGTTGAAAATCAAGATTTGAATTAACAATTTCCAATCTTTGACATTCAAAATTTACATCTTCAAGTGCAGCCATAAGACGAGAAATTTCATCTTTAAGTTTTTGCACATCGGAATTTTTTACCATAGTGTTCCCCTTAAATAAAAGCAAAATAAAGAGGTTGAATATACAACCTCTTTATTATTTTACATTAGTTGTCGATATCGACATCTTTCTCGAAATAACGAGAACCAAACCAATTTACTTTGATTGTATAATCTTTTTCGAGTTTTTCAGTTGCACTTGTGCTGTCAGCCGAAGCAAGTGCAGTTTTAGCTGTGTACTGCCAAGCAGTAAGTTTACCTGTACCAACAAAGTACATAATATGATAACCGAAATCTGACTTAACAATTGCGGTATCTCCTGCTTTTCTTGACGAATCAAAACACCAAGCTGAGAATGAGTTAACCATTTGACCCGGTACTACATTTTCATAAAGTCCGCCGTTATCTTTAGAGCCTGTATCGGTTGAATTTTCTTCAGCAAGCTTTGAAAAGCTCTTTTCTTTCTTATCACCGGCATTGAATTCATCAAGAATTTTGGTGGCCTTCTTGTAAGCTGCTGCCCACTGTGCATCAGTTGCATCCTTAGCCTTAGTATTCTTATCATTTGTTTCAGGTGCTACAAGAATGTGGCGAACATTTACAGTTTTTCTATCCTGAATTGAGGCAGGAGAAAGAACATATACAACAGTTGTGCTGTACTGGTATGAATCGCCTGCTTTTCTTTTTGAGCTGTAAAGCCAATCAAGGCCTGGATATTTATTCTTATCTTTATTATCAGCAGTTGCAATAGCATAACCCTTATTCTTAAGGTTATCTTTAGTTACGCCGTATTCGGTTGAATAGCCGGCGTCTTCATATGCAGTTTTATCAAACTTATCAGAAGCATACTTTTGGCAAAGTTCTGTAAAGTTAGATGCATCAGAAGCAAGCGCTTTCTTAAATGCTTTTGCATCATCTTCGCTTGAACATTCAAAAAGTCTTACATCAACAGCAAGAAGGTCATCCTTATGTTCTTTCTTATAATTTTCTAAATCTTTAGTTGAATAATCCTTTTCACTTGACTCATTGCTGAGTCCATCCTTATAGTTATCGGCAATATAGCTTCTTGTAGCTTCCTGCTTAAACAAGCTTTCAGTTACACCTTTACCCATTGCTTTTACAAGATAACCGCTTAATGTATAGCCATACTTATGTGCTGATTCTCTGTATTGGTCAAGAGTTTCTTTAAGCTCTTTCTTTTGGTCTGCTGTAATTTCAGGGTCTTTTCCGTCATTATCAGCTTTAGCTGCAAGGTAATAAGTATAAGTTGACTCAATTGACTCAATTGCTTCTTCTTGCATATACTCTGCCCAAGTTACAGTTTCGTTATCATCATTTTTAGTAGTTTGCTTTGAAAGCTTCTTATCAAAATCAACATCAAGCTTATAATCAGCCGGGTCAAGACCGTACTGTGTATACTGTTCTTGTCGATTTCTCATACTATTATAAGTCATAGCAAAATAATAGTTGTAAGTAGCAACTTTGATTTTAGCCTTTTCAGTACCGTTAGTAACAGTCATACCTGTAAATGTTTGAGCCGGGATGCTTAACGAAGCTATAAAGCCCTTTCTTACCGCACCGGTTGCTACATATGTAACAAGAAGTGCTACAACGATAACAACGCAAATTACAGATTTGATGATTTTAACTGTTTTCGGTGCAAGACCGTTAGCGTTTGAACCGATTTCAGAATACTTATCACTGAGCTTTTTAATCTCGGCAGAAAGTTTTTCAACTTCCTTTTCATCTGTACTTTCAGCCTTTTTAGCTTTAAGAGCATCAATCTCTTTTTTCAATTCTGTTCTTTTAGCTTCGTTCTTTTCACGAACTTTTGCAGCCTTAGCAGCTTTCTTTTCAGCAGATTTTTTTGCTTTAGCGGCTTTTTTAGCTGACTTATCATCAGCACTTACACTGCCGCCTGTTAACAAATCATCTTCTAATTGTTTTTTTGCCATTTTTTCGTCCTACCTATTTCAATCAAATTTAATTCACAAAATATTTTACACTATTTTTGTGAATATTACAAGAATTATTTTATTTTTTCCTAAATTATATGCAAATTGCTGTAAACATCATACAAAAATCATTTTATTTACTGCTTTGTGTATCAGCAGCAGAACTTGATGATTTATTTGAAGTCGAAGCTGTATTTGCAATTTCTTTAGCAGCTTTTTCTTTATCTACTGCTTTTTTAACTGCGTTTTCGTGAACTTTGATTTTAGATTTTTCAACCATTTCCGATAATCTGTCCGACTTGATTTGAGCAATGATTTTTGATTCATATTCAGGGCAATCATTTATAAAGAACATAATATGGTAACCGTAATCACTTTTAACAATGCCGGTATCACCGTACTTGCGTGAATCATCGGTAGACCACTTTTCAAAATCAGGAACCATTTGGCCAAGAGCTACCGATTCATAAAGGCCGCCGAATGAATCGCTTGAGCCTGAAGAAGTTGATGCTGTATCTGTGCTGTACTGCTCTGCAAGTTTAGCAAAAGCATATTCGCTTTTATCTGTTTTATTGAACTTTTCAACGATTGAATCGGCTTTTTTCTTTGCTTTTTCCCACTGTGCGTCGGTATATTTTGTTTCGTTTGAAGAAGATAAAGAATTATTGTCACTTTCAGGTGTAACAAGAATATGCCTTACGGTGTAAGTTTCATCATTCTCAATGCTTGCATTTGATGTTTTTAATACAATATAAATATATCCCGCTTCTTCATCAATATAGTATTTCTTTGAGCCAACCTTGGTGCTGTCGGAAAACAGCCAATCGTTCATTTCATCATCAAACGGTGCATCACTGCCTGAAACCGTTGCAACAACATTGTTTTCATAAGCTTTTGTTGCTTCCTCTTTAGCCTTTGCTTCGCTGAGTGATGAATCCTTCTCCATTGATGATTGAGCTTCCGATTTGATATATGATTTATAAACATCCGGAACAAGGGCAATAACCGACTTCTTATCTTTCATTTTAGCCATTATTTTTTCAGCTTTTTTAATTGAAGATTTTTTAGAAGCATCGTCAGTTGAATCATATTCCGAAGCAATATAGTAGAACTCGATTTTCTTATAATCATTCTTATGTTCATTATAATACTTATCTACTTCATCATTCGTAACTTTAGTTTCGCTTTTATATTTACCTTTATAGTTAGCACTTACATAATACTGTTCAAGCATAAGCTTGATTGTATCTTCCGAACAATACGAGCCGAAGTTTGCTTTAATATATTGGTCAAGGCTGACATCATTTTGCGATGCAGAATCTTTCAATTTTTGAATTTGCGAATCAATAGTTTTTTTCTGTGCAGATGTGATTGTAACTCCGTCTTTAATTGCCTTTGAATAATAAGTTGCGATTTGCTCTACTTCTTTTAGCGCTTCGGTTTCAAAAAACTTTTGCCAAGAAATTTTATTGCCGTCATCATCGGTAGTATACTGCTTTGAATAATCCTTTGTGGTATCAAGATTATAATAGCCATATGATGCATACTGCTCATAATAGCTTACTATGCTTGCATAATAATAATCAAACATACCAATGCTTATTTTTTGGTCATCAACAGTTGCCACAACAGATGCCGGGTTCATATACTTACCCTCTTTACCGTTAGGTATTGTATAATACCTAACACCGAAAACAGCAACAACTGCAATTACCGCTGCCAAAAAAATAGCAAGAGGTACAAATTTAAGCGGCTCTTTATTTATAACAATTTGATTTGAATTATTGTCAAAATTGTTTATTTGGCTTACAGCGTTAGATGAAGGCTTTTCGTCAGCAAAAGAAATTGAATATTCTTGATTTTCAAAAACAATGTTATCATCAAGAGTTGGTGCATTGGCATCAAATTCCCAATCATCATTGGTTTCGTACTTAATACCATCTTGTTCTTCAAGGGCATCATCAACTGTTTCGCCAGAAACTTCAGTCACCTTTTCTTCATTTTCTTTATTTAAGTCTTTATCGTCCATAATTTCACTCCTGTAATTACTGCCAAAGTGCAGTAATATAATAATTATATACTTGCTAATTATACAATACAAAACTATATATTGCAATATTATATTAAGAATATATTATCACATTGTTAAATGTTTGAAAAACATTCTTAAATTTTTTATAGATAATTATTATACTTGCAAATTTAAAGTAAGTAGTGTATATTATAATTTGTGTTTTGCACTATTTTTAAAATCATACTAAAATATAAATATTTAATTCTATAATTATTTAATAAAAACATTGAGGATTCATAATTATGAAAGAAAAGTTAATCAGTTTGAGGGAGCAGTATAAAACCAATCCCGGTTGGTGTTGGCTCCTTGCAACTATATTTTTGTTTCCAATATTGCCGGAATATGTAAGTCCGTTTATACTTTTTATAGGCTTTATAGTATTCAAAGTACAATGGTCACACGAAGGCAAGAAAGCAAAAGTCGGAACACTCGGCAAGCTTATGATAGCTTTTATGGGATACTCATTAGTAAGTACTCTTTGGTCAACAACAAAGTTTTCAACTTTAGCCACAGCAGGCTTATGGTGGGGATTGTTTTTAATTCAGGTTATGATAAATAACCTTGTAAGAACACGAAAGAAAATCGACAGAATTTTAGCTGCAATGTCCCTTTCAGGCGCAATAAACGGTTTTGTTGCAATACTGCAAATATGCTCATACACATTATTCAAGTATGATTACATAAAAAAATCGCAGGTATTTGTAACACCTTTTTACAAACCGCTTGACAAGGCTGTTTACACTTGGCTGCCATTTGATATTGATACAACACTTTGGTGGGATTCAAGAGCAAGCGGATTTTTTTCAAACCCAAATCTTTTGGCGACCTATTTAATGATCGTATATCCAATATCAATATATCTTTTCTTAAACACAAAAGGTAAAAAGCATAAGATTTTATATTTTATGATGAATGTGCTTATCAGCGGCGGCATAAGTGCAACATTAACACGCGGCGGATGTGTTATTGCAATTGCCGGATGGCTGTTTATGTTCGTAGTATTATTTAAGCAGCACAAAAAGCCGCTTCTTGAAATATTTGTACCTACCGTACTTGTAATTATTCCGTCTTTATTAACAAGATATGGTATCATATTTAAAGCAAGAGGTGCAGGAAGCGAAGCTGTAAAATCATCAGCCGCCCATTTGAAAATTTGGGGAAGCTTGCTCGATTATATATTCCACCATGCTTTACCGTTTATTATCGGCACGGGCTTCGGAATTGAAAGAACAGGTCAAATACTATTAAACACCTATCATCTTGATAAACCGCACGGTCATAACTTCGTACTCGAAACATGGGTGGAACTCGGTGTTATCGGCTTAGCATTATTATTCACCGTTTTAGTATGCGCATTTGGCAAATTACTTGAAATAAACGCTAATAACGGCAAAAAATTCACACTTGTATTTTGCATTTTTACATCAATGATGATGTACTTGCTTTTCGGTTTAACAGACTATATATTTAATTCACCTAAGCAAATTATAAATATATTTATTCTTTTAGGTTTAACCCAA
>ENA-OPNV01000718-OPNV01000718.1-human-gut-metagenome-genome-assembly--contig:-NODE-718-length-17883-cov-2.396567_pt1 | contig 17883 bp, 14 predicted proteins | sample MGYA00241542_ERZ501781 | MGnify/ENA primary metagenome ERZ501781 (study PRJEB25962, sample SAMEA2042609) | human gut metagenome | biome: human gut; feature: human-associated habitat; material: faeces...
GACCTGCCAATCAGTTGCTGCGCCAATTAGGGCTGCTTCTTTTCTTAGCCGAAGTAGGTACTTCTGCCGGAAAAAATCTCGTAGCTACTTTTCAGGAAAGCGGGCTACTGATGTTCGGTGTAGGAGCAGCCATTACTTTGGTGCCGATGCTTATTGCAACAGTTGTGGGGCGTCTGATATTTAAAATTAGTTTACTCGATTTGCTGGGAACTATCACCGGTGGTATGACAAGTACGCCCGGTCTGGCTGCTGCCGATTCAATGGTAGACAGTAATATTCCCAGTGTAGCATACGCAACAGTTTATCCGATTGCTATGGTATTCCTGATTCTGTTTATACAAATGATAGCTTCAGCCGTATATTAACAGTATTCTGTCTGAAAATTGATTGTTAAAAAAATAGTTTGTATCTTTGCCGTCCCAAAGTAGAAATGAGTTGAAACGATTGTTACTGAATATAACGCGCTATTTCTTGCCGATACTTTTTGTATCGTATCTGGTAAGCCTTACATTCTTTGCCCACGTACATGTGGTCAATGGCGTGACAATTGTCCATTCACACCCGTTTAAGAAAGGGACGGCACATGAACATTCAACAGTCGAGCTGATACATATTCATTTCCTGTCTCATCTGACGACGGACGGTGCGGCTGTTATTTTTGCTCTTTCTCTTTTCATCCCTTTTTTATTGTGCCTGTTGCTCGGTCGTCCGCAGCATATGCATTCTCATGCTCCATATCATGGAGTGACTGCACTTCGGGCACCGCCTGCGATTCGTTTTTCAGTTATTTAGCTGATGATATTCTGCCTTGTTTGAGGCTGGGTATTGTCTGATTTTTCATGTGAATACTTAACGAAGAACGAATTATAAACGAAAAATGAAAAAATACATATTTTCGCTTGTCTGCTTGTGCTGTGCATTGTTGCCTGCTCTTGAAGGACAAGCTGCTCTTCACGAGCATCCTGAGTATCCGGAATTGCGTAAATCGGATGCGAATATTGTTGGTCATATCCTTGATAAAAATACAAAAGAACATTTGCCCTATATTACTATTGCTCTGAAAGGAACAACAATCGGTACTGTAACCGACGTAACCGGACATTATTTCCTGAAGAACCTTCCCGAAGGAAATTTCGTACTTGAAGTTAGCTCTGTAGGTTATAAAACGGTGAGGCGGAATGTGATCTTGAAGAAGGGACATACGCTGGAGGAAGATTTTGAAATAGAAGAAGATGCGGTAGCATTGGACGGTGTCGTTGTTTCTGCCAATCGCAATGAAACAACCCGTCGTTTGGCACCGACATTGGTGAATGTTGTCGATCTGAAAATCTTTGAGAATACCAATTCGACAACTTTAGCACAAGGACTGAATTTTCAGCCGGGAGTTCGCGTAGAATCCAATTGTCAGAACTGTGGCTTCCAGCAGGTACGTATCAATGGACTGGACGGTCCTTATACACAAATCCTGCTGGATTCTCGTCCTATCTTCAGTGCACTTTCCGGAGTATATGGCATCGAACAGATTCCTGCCAGCATGATTGAACGTGTGGAAGTGATGCGCGGAGGTGGTTCGGCGTTGTTCGGTTCGTCTGCTATTGCAGGTACAATCAATATCATCACAAAGGAGCCGATTCGTAATTCGGGTATGTTGTCGCATACTATTACTGGGATTGGCGACGGTGACGCTTTTGATAACAGTACAGCATTGAATGCCTCACTGGTGACGGATGACCAGCGTGCAGGTTTATATATCTTCGGTCAGAACCGTCATCGGTCGGCGTATGACCATGACGGAGATGGATATTCGGAAATACCGAAGATACACGGGCAAACGGTCGGTTTCCGTTCTTTCCTGAAGACAACTACTTATTCCAAACTGACTTTCGAATATCATCACATGGAAGAATTCCGTAGAGGAGGAGATATGCTCAACCGTCCGCCTCATGAAGCGAATGTGGCTGAGCAGACAGAGCATTCTATCAATGGTGGTGGTATGAAGTTCGATTATTTCTCACCTGACGAGAAACATCGTTTCAATGTATTCGCATCTGCGCAACATATTAATCGTGATAGCTATTATGGAGGTGGGCAGGACCCGAATGCTTACGGAACACACTACTGACCTAAATTGGATGGCAGGCTCACAATATGTTTACAGCTTTGGTAAATGTATTTTCATGCCTTCTGATTTTACTGCCGGAGTGGAATTTAATCAGGACAAACTGGAAGACAATATGTGGGGATACAACCGTACGGTAGATCAGAAAGTAAATATCGGTAGTGCTTTCGTACAAAACGAATGGAAGAATGATCGTTGGGGATTTTTGCTCGGAGGTCGTTTTGATAAACATAACCTGATAGATCATCTCATTTTCAGTCCCCGTGCCAATCTGCGGTTCAATCCGACCAAGGATATCAATCTTCGTTTGAGTTATTCATCCGGTTTCCGAGCTCCCCAGGCTTTTGATGAGGATTTGCACGTAGAAAATGTAGGTGGTAAAGTAGCAATGATTGAACTTGCTGATAATCTGAAAGAAGAAAGATCTCAGAGTTTGAGTGCTTCTGCGGATGTTTATCGGCGTTTTGGCGCTTTTCAGATAAACTTCCTGATTGAAGGATTCTATACTAAATTATCAGATGTCTTTGCTCTTACCGACGGTGAAGTTGTAGACGGAGTTCTGATACGTACACGTCATAATGCACCGGGAGCTCGGGTAATGGGACTTACATTGGAGGGAAAAATGGCTTATCTGAATAAATTCCAGATTCAGGCAGGGGTAACTCTGCAACAGAGTCATTACAGTGAACCGCATACGTGGAATAAGGACGCACCGGCAGTAAAGAAAATGATGCGCACACCTAACACTTATGGCTATTTCACAGCAACCTATACACCGATAAAGCCGTTATCCATTGCGCTTTCGGGTACATATACCGGTTCAATGCTGGTTCCTCACGAGCCAGTCCCCGGATTCCTTGAGAACCCGATTACGGTGAATACAAAAGATTTCTTTGATATAGGTTTAAAGGCGGCTTATGATTTTAAACTTTATAAATCAATGAATCTCCAGATAAATGCTGGCATACAGAATATCTTCAATGCTTATCAGGATGACTTTGATAAAGGTGCAGATCGTGACTCTGGTTATATTTACGGCCCGTCACTGCCGAGAAGTTTCTTTGCAGGAGTAAAGATTAGCTATTAATAATGGTTTAATAATTCTTTTAAGCTCTGAAATCGTCATAAATGGGGATTGTTCGGATATAAAACAATCCCTATCTTTGTTTCGCAGAAAACGCTATTGTTTTTGTTACACAAAACTAACGAATGAGACAACTGTATCGGAATATAATAAAGTTTTTTCTGCCTGTACTATTTATTTCGTACATGGCAGGGATTACTTTGTTTACTCACTCTCATGTAGTAAACGGGGTTACAATTGTCCACTCACATCCTTTTAAGAAGGGCACCGAACACAATCACACGACAGTTGAGTTTCAGTTACTTCATCTATTGAACCAAGTGTTGGTGACAGATAGCGGGTTATTACCTATATTTGTTGTTTCCGTTTTATCATTATTATGTATTCTTCTTATTCGTCCGCAAGGTGCGTGTTATTGCCGGTCTTGTCCGGGTGTTGTCTCTCTTAGGGCACCTCCTGTCCCTTAGTCTACATTTATCGAAATTGCTATTTATTTTTAGAAACAGTACTTATTATTGTTTCCGTTTCCTTTATTACTTTCTGAATTTAAACGATTAAAAGACTAACGACAATGAAGAAATATCTATTAGTCCTGGTCAGCCTATGTTGTGTCTTATCGGCCGCATTCGCTGAGAATCCGGATTACCCTGAGCTGAAAAAATCTGATGCAAATATTATCGGTCATGTATTGGATAAAAAGACGAAAGAACATTTGCCTTATATTACAGTCGCACTGAAAGGCACTACGATAGGAACTGTGACTGATGCAACCGGGCATTATTTTCTGAAGAACCTGCCGGAAGGTAGCTTTGTTCTCGAAGTGAGTTCAGTTGGCTATAAAACACTTACTCGCAACGTTACCCTGAAGAGAGGAAAGACATTAGAGGAAGATTTTGAAATAGAAGAAGATGCGATCGCTTTAGACGGAGTGGTGGTTTCTGCCAATCGCAGTGAAACGACTCGGCGTCTGGCTCCGACTTTGGTCAATGTTGTTGATTTGAAACTTTTTGAAACGACTAATTCTTCAACTCTGTCGCAGGGGTTGAACTTCCAACCCGGTGTCCGTGTAGAAACAAACTGCCAGAATTGTGGTTTCCAGCAAGTCCGTATCAATGGTTTGGACGGGCCTTATACGCAGATATTGATTGATTCGCGTCCTGTGTTCAGCGCTCTTTCGGGAGTATACGGGTTGGAGCAGATTCCTGCCAGTATGATTGAGCGAGTAGAGGTCATGCGTGGGGGAGGATCAGCCTTGTTCGGCTCTTCAGCCATTGCTGGAACAATTAATATCATTACGAAGGAATCTTTACGTAACTCCGGTCAGTTGTCGCATACCATTACTTCTGTCGGAGGAAGTTCCTCGTTTGATAATAACACATCGTTGAATGCTTCTTTGGTGACTGACGATCATCGTGCGGGATTGTATATTTTCGGACAAAACCGTCATCGGTCCGGATATGACTATGACGGCGACGGATTTACAGAACTTCCTGAATTGAAGAATCAAACAGTCGGTTTCCGTTCTTATCTGAAGACAAGTACATATTCAAAGTTGACATTCGAATATCACCATATGCAGGAGTTTCGCCGGGGTGGGGATATGTTGGACCGTCCACCTCACGAAGCCCATATTGCGGAGCAGTTACAACATTCGATAGACGGCGGGAGTTTGAAATATGATTATTTCTCACCAAATGAAAAGAATCGTCTGAGTATCTTCGCGTCGGCTGCCAATACAGACCGTGACAGTTATTACGGTCCTGGGAATGACCCTCTCAAAGCATACGGAAAGACAACAGACCTTATTGCTATGGGGGGTGCCCAATACGTACATACGTTTGATAAATGTCTTTTCATGCCTTCCGATCTCACTGCGGGACTTGAATACAACCGTGACCGGCTGAAAGATAATATGTGGGGATACGATCGTCATACGGATCAGACAGTGAATATTTACAGCGCCTTCCTGCAAAATGAGTGGAAGAATGAACGCTGGAGTATTTTGGTCGGAGGACGTCTCGATAAACATAATATGGTAGATAATATCATTTTCAGCCCACGTGCCAATTTGCGCTTTAATCCTACGCAGAATATCAACTTGCGTTTGAGTTATTCTTCCGGTTTTCGTGCTCCTCAGGCTTTTGATGAGGATATGCATATTGAAAATGTAGGTGGAACTGTTGCCATGATTGAACGGACGAAGAATCTGAAGGAAGAGAAGTCGCAGAGTTTTAGTGCATCCGCAGATATCTATCATCGTTTTGGCGCTTTTCAGACTAATTTTCTGATAGAAGGATTCTACACAAAACTGACAGATGTCTTTGTGCTGGGTGAACCTTATAATCGTGGAGACGGTGTTCTGGTGAAATTACGTAGTAATGGTCCGGGTGCCAAAGTAGTGGGGGTAACGCTGGAAGGGAAACTGGCTTATCTTTCCTTGTTGCAAGTACAGGCAGGATTGACATTGCAGCGTAGCCGATATGATGAACCGCATAAGTGGCATGATGATGTGCCTGCCAAGAGGACGATTTTCCGTACTCCCAATGTGTATGGCTATTTCACCGCTACCTATATTCCGATTAAACCTTTATCAATAGCCTTGTCAGGTACATATACTGGTAGTATGTTTGTGCAACGCATGGATATTACAGCCGAAAATGCTGCAATGGGTGATATGCCCGAACGAAAAGCGGAAGCTGTTAAAACTCCGAAGTTCTTAGATTTGGGCGTGAAACTTGCTTATGACTTTAAATTATATAAAACAGTTGATTTACAACTTAGCGGTGGTGTTCAGAATATTTTGGAAGCCTATCAGAAAGATTTTGATAGAGGAGCAAACCGTGATTCCGGCTATATCTATGGTCCCGCACTGCCGAGAAGTTTTTTTGCAGGAGTGAAGATTAGCTATTAAAACAGTGTATAAAAGATTTGTCTCCAGATAAACATATATAAAAAACAGCTTTCATTTTTCATATTCGCAAAATGAAAGCTGTTATTATTCTAGTAAGAAAGCAGAGTCAATGATTGCAAACCTTTGTGGTATCTACGGTAAACCCCTCATCGGTAGACATAAACTTACCTTTCATCTTAAGAAAGTCTATAAGTTCATCAATATCCATATTTTCTGCCGAACAAGTATAGAAGCGTTGATCTTCTCCGAACTTTTCACTAATTGCCTTCTTTAATGATAATTCTGAGTAACTATTACCTTTCATCATGTGAAGGACTTCATGAGCATGTAATTGTTCCATAATCTATTTTTTTGCAAAGATAATACGGGCATATAGATTAAAACTGTAACATATGTGACAAAGGTCAATTATATCTATTAATTATGGTTTATTTATTGTTTTTTCGACCATATCTTTATCTATTCCGAATTTTTCATTTGTCTGGCATTCACCGGCAGGTTCTACGTGTACAAGAATGTCATAAACGTTATCTATGGAACTTTTTATGCTTTTTTCCACCGATTCTGCAATCTCATGGGCTTGTGTGATGGTAATTTGTGGATTAACCTCTATATCGAGGGTAATCATATAAAGATTCCCTATCATTCTTGACCTTACACGGTGCGGGTTGCTTGCGCCGGGGACTTCCTCTACAGCTTCAAAGATCTTGTTATATACATTCACATCTTTAACACCGTCCATTAGTTCGACGTTAGAATCAATAAAGATACTGACAGACGATTTTATAATAAAGAGACTGATTATTAATCCTGTGATTGAATCGAGTATCGGTAGTTTGAATATAAAGGTAAAGACCAGTCCTACCAAAACTCCGGATGAGATAATAACGTCATTACGCATATTGATCGCATTTGCTGTCAGCATGGAGCTATCAATTCTATACTGATAATGGGCCAGCAAGAGCTTTCCAATGATAGAGAATACAGTAACATATATCGCAATAGCCGAGGGAACCTCTTTCGTTGCATCCGAAAAGATGTTGGCAACGGAGGATAACAACATTTGCATACCGGCATAAAATATTACGAGCGACAGGATTTTTGTTGCGATTCCTTCCGCTTTCTCATAGCCGAATACATACTTTTTTGAAGGTGGGCGGTTCATGATGCGTGCAGTGAAAATCATTACGATAGAGATGATTACATCGGTTGCCGAATCAATACCGTCACCGAGTACGGCCAAACTGCCTGCAAATAATCCGACAATGATTTTTGATGCGGAAAGTATGGCGTTGCCAATTGTACTTACCCAGGAAGTTCTGATTAATATTTCCTCTCGTGACATATAATTACTATGTTTATGAAGCGAATATATATTATTTTATAATACTGACCCTCATATTGTTCTTTTTATTATCATAATTTGATATGTGAGAGGACATGAAATCTAATAAATCACTATAATCTTTCTTTCTCCTTTTAGTAGTTTGGATGTTTTAGTTGTATTATATATAGACAGTCAATTAAAACAAGACATTAACCCATAAATAGTTAGCCTTTATGTTCAAAAAATTAAGTACCTCTCTGCTGATAGTATTAGCTTATGTTTTATCCTCATGAACATCTGCAGTCAGGCAAGAGATTACCATTTTACCTACTCCCGTTAATTTAATGGAACAGTCAGTCAGTTTTGTCTTTAGAGATGAGATGAAGAATACTTCCTGCCTCTAGAGAGAAAGATTGTGAAGCCTGCTGATATTCTCAGAATGGCAATTTGTCACTCAACAAAGCAAATAGTTCTCGCCTTGGAGTATAGGCTTTGAATTGTTCTTGTTGTTGAGTCATAACGTTGCTTATTGTTAGTTTGTTGTTGAGCGAATCGTTTCTTGGTATAACAAGTTTCCATTGGAAAACGTTTCTCCGATTATCTGTCTTTTTAGAAACGATTCTGCTCGGTACAAACTACATACAAACAAAGCTTACAAAGCCAAAGTTATCTTTTAAACAGCAATCTTAATACCTCTTTTTTTGTTGCAATAGCGTTTGCATTGCTGGCAAAGATCATATCCCAGCATTGTTCCTAAAATGAAATCTTCTTCAGCTGTCAATTGATTTAAAGGACGAGTGATAATATGTCGCATAGCTTCCATACATTCGGGTTTACCAAAAAACAGGTTGATTTTATTAGTACTTATCTCCTGTATCATATAGCTGATGTTTTGGTTCTTCAACCGGCGCACGGCAAAGTCTTCATGTTCTTTACTCATTGTATAAAGTACCATGTTACGTATACCTTTCTTAAACTCATAAATATGATTGAGGAAAATCCGGATTTCACCGGGAATGATTCTTTTGGTAGCCATGATGCAAACAATTGTTTATATTAAGGTGAAGGTTAGCTTATTTCTTGTTTTACTTGTTCAGCCCATGCACTGATACGTTCCTCTGTCTGATTGTCTTCGTTGACTTCATCAATTGGAAGTCCGACAAATTTGCCGTCTACGACCGCTATGGAAGAATCGAATGTGTATCCGGCCGTATCTACTGCTCCGCAGAATTTGCAATGCGTGTCTTTCAGGTCTTCATAAATAATCCCGATGGCATCGCAGAATGTATCGCTATATGAGTCGGAATCACCGCAACCGAACAAGGCTACATATTTATGAGACAAATCGCATTTCTTTAAAACATTTACTCCGTCATACCAATCGTCTTGCAGTTCGCCGGCTCCCCAAGTAGAGCTACCTAGCACAAGTACATCATACTCATTGACTAAAGCCTCTGTAAGTTTAGATACTTCAAAAATATGTGCGGAAGGAACATTTAGTTTCTCTGCAATTCGACGGGCGACGTCTTCGGTTGTTCCGGTTGTGGAACCATAAAATACTCCAATTTTATTCATCTTTGATATTTTTTTAATGTGATGCTGCAAAGATAGGGTGTCTTGTAGAAATAGAAAATCCCTATTAATAATGGAATAATAGCCTCATTCTCATCATAAGTGGGGATAAAATAACTATGTTTTTTGATACTTTTATTTAAAATAGCTATCTTTGGGTCGATCAAAACAAACATTATATGAATATGAGAAATTTAAAGTATTTTTCTTTTGGAATCATCAGTCTGATTTTCGCTTCATGTATAGAAGAAAAAAACTTATCTACTCAGAATGAGGAAGATCTGGAAAATGCAGAACTTGGTTTATCTACAGATTTTTCTCTAAAAACAGAGAGGAGCATATCTATTACTGCTACTGACGGAGAAGGAAAAACACAGAAAGGTGTAAAAATGGGGATATTTGCAAGTCAACCTTACACGGGAGAAGGAATTATCTCTGTCGAACCTATTTTTGTTGGATATACAGATGCTTCCGGTAAATTGAATGCGGATGTAGTCGTCGCCAATAATCTTTCTAAAGTCTTTGTCGCTCCACTTACTGCAGGATATGGGCAGGTGCAGGAAGTGGATGTACGGAATGTTAGCTCATTAAATTTTCGTGGAGTTGCTTTCCCGCAGGCTGCTACTGTGACTCGTGCTGCTGCAGATGAAATTCCACAGATTTTTGGTCCAATCAGCGGCCTTTATCAATTATTTATTCCTTATAAAAATGACGAAGTGAATGAGAATGGTATACCTGTTCAGGGAGGTTGCTCGTTGGTGTCAAAAGAACAACTTTCTCCGGCATTGATTAATAAGATTGATAGTTGGTATCCGGAAAAAAAGAATGTTCAGACAGCGGATTTATCAAAGAATTCTGATTTGAGAATTGTTGATGAGGACGGAGCTCAGGTTTGGGTGACTTATGTTGGAGACGGTGGTTTCTGTGTGGATAATCAAACTGTTTATAATTCATTGCTGTATTATAATTATAAAGAGGGAGATTTAAAAAGTGATGTTTATAAACTTCACATGACTATGTTACTGCCTAATACAAATCAGTTGCAATGTCCGTCAGGCTTAAAAGTTCAGTTGCTTTATTGGGATGGTTCGAAATATAGTAAGGTTTTTCCAAATGGTACACGAATCGGGTTTGCCGTTGCGCGTGCCGGATTTAAGAAAGACGGTACTGCTATAACAGATAAACTTGCATATAGTTTTAAGAATACGATGAGTCCTGCCGTTAATGGGGATGTGAATGGAATGTATTACTCTACTCCAGAATTGAATACATGGGGCAAAACTCAAGCAGTAACTCGTGAATTGGACGGCTATAATTGTTGTGTGACAGGTTTTGATATCCGTCCTTTTGGAGACAGGAAGGCTGATTATGATTTCAATGATGTAATGGTAAAGGTAACGGCTACTCCTGAAAAAGCTATTAAGCCGGGTGAAGATATTCCAGTTGATGAAGATGTGACTGTGGCTGAATCAATTCATGGTACGTTAGCTTTCGAAGATCAATGGCCTAATCCCGGTGATTATGATTTAAATGACTTTGTAGTGAACTATACATATGGTGTCTATAAAAATGTGGATAATAAAATTAACGGTATCCAAATGCGGTTTAGACCGATTGCTAAGGGTGCGGCAAGTTATACAAAAATTGGTTTTGGGATAGAACTACCGTTGGCTTCGAATGATATTGATGTAGCAGAAGTAGAGGGAGCTATTTTAGAAAGTGGAGACTCAAACGCTACTTTCATTATTTGGGAAGATATAAGTAAACCTTTTGCTGGTGGTGAAACAGGTTTTATCAATACAGAAAAAGGCTCTTCTTTTGTTTCGGCAGAAGAGTTGGTTGTGACTATCCCATTAAAAGCAGTAACTAGCAATGTTTCTATGATGAAGTTTAATCCGTTTATATTTGTCAATAAGCGTTCGCATGAGATTCATTTAACGGATTTTGCTCCGACATCAAAAATGGATATGAATTTGTTGGGAAACGGGAAAGATTGTTCGGATGTATCGAAAGGTATTTATTTCCGAATGAAAGATATGTATTGTTGGGCATTGGATTTTCCACGAACTTCTGCAGATGAAGCGGCATGGAGATATCCGAAAGAAAAATCATCAGTGGTAAAAGCTTATAAGAATTACAATAAATGGGTAACAAACAAGACAGATTTATCTTGGTTTGACTCTACTATTCCGGGTAATGTAGATGGAAGTGAATTGTATTAATCTGTTTTGGTAATAAGTTAATAAATAAGGGGCTGCTTTTTGGGGCAGCCCCTTATTTATTAACTATGTTTTTTAATGGTGGAATAAACGAATTCCTGTAAATGCCATTGCCATATTATATTTGTCGCAAGTGCTGATAACATGGTCGTCGCGTACAGAACCACCTGGCTGTGCTATGTAGCTGACACCGCTCTTATGTGCTCGTTCGATGTTATCTCCAAAGGGGAAGAAAGCGTCTGATCCCAAAGATACTCCTGTCATTGTGTTCAACCATGCACGTTTTTCTTCGCGAGTCAGTACTTCCGGTTTTTCAGTGAAAAACTGTTGCCATATGCCGTCTGCTAATACATCATCATAATCTTCTGATATGTATATATCAATCGTATTGTCACGGTCTGCACGACGGATTTTTTCAATCCAAGGCAGGTTCATCACTTTCGGATGTTGGCGTAGATACCAGATGTCTGCTTTATTTCCGGCGAGGCGTGTGCAATGAATACGTGACTGCTGTCCGGCGCCAATGCCGATAGCCTGTCCGTCTTTAGCATAACATACAGAGTTGGATTGCGTATATTTTAAAGTGATTAAAGCAATAATCAAATCACGTTTTGCATCGGCAGGAATTACTTGATTCTGTGTCGGCATTTCTTTCAAAAGACTTTCGTCAATTTTCAGTTCGTTTCTTCCCTGTTCGAAGGTTATGCCGAAAACATCTTTGTGTTCAATAGAGTCCGGACGATAAGCCGGATCTATTTTGATTACATTGTATGTACCTTTTCTCTTGTTTTTGAGAATTTCCAATGCTTCGGGAGTATAATCCGGAGCAATCACACCGTCAGATACTTCACGATTAATAAGGCGTGCGGTTTCTTCGTCACAGGTATCGGACAATGCGATGAAATCTCCATACGACGACATACGGTCGGCACCACGTGCGCGTGCATAGGCGGTGGCTAATGGGGACAACTTCACATCATCTACAAAATAAATCTTTTTGAGTGTATCATTCATTTCCACTGCAACGGCAGCGCCGGCTGGACTTACATGCTTAAAGGAAGCGGCAGCCGGTAGCCTGGTAGCTTCTTTTAGCTCTTTCACTAACTGCCAACTGTTGAATGCATCCAACAGATTAATATAACCGGGACGTCCGTTCAGTACTTCAATGGGGAGTTCGCCGTCCTTCATGAAAATACGGGCAGGCTTTTGGTTAGGGTTGCAGCCGTATTTCAGTTCGAGTTCGTTTGCCATATCACTTTAATTATAAATTACTAATTACAATTTAATAGCGACAAAATTACTAAAAAAAGAGTAGCCAGCCTAAACTCCTGTTAGAAATTACTAGCATATAATTAGTATTTAGTAATCCGTAATTAATTGAAATACCTATAAATGGTGATTGTATTTCCGTGAAATATTCCGTTTCTTTGCAGTATCTAAATATAAATAGGTATAAATGGATAATTTACAGAAATATAAACCAACCGATAAGATGATTGATCTTATCAGTGATAACTATTCTTTGTTGCAAGTGATGAGCCGTTTCGGACTTTCGTTGGGATTTGGTGATAAAACGGTCAAAGAAGTTTGTGAACTTAACGGAGTAGACTGTCGGACTTTTCTTATTGTTGTCAACTTTATAGCTGAAGGTTTTTCCCGGTTGGATGGAGATGACGGAGAAATTTCCATTCCAGGATTGATAGATTATCTGCGTCAGGCGCATATTTATTTTCTTGATTTCTCCCTTCCCGCTATTCGTCGTAAACTGATTGAAGCGATAGACTGTTCTCAGGATGATGTCGCTTTTCTTATTCTCAAATTCTTCGATGAATATACAAAGGAGGTGCGCAAGCACATGGATTATGAAGAAAAAACAGTGTTTAAGTATGTGGATTTACTGATTAAAGGGGATGCTCCTAAAAACTACCAGATCAGTACGTTCTCTAAGCATCATGATCAAGTAGGGGAGAAGTTGACAGAACTGAAAAATATCATAATTAAATATTGCCCTGCCAAGGCGAACGAAAATTTGCTGAATGCAGCCCTTTTTGATATCTATGCTTGTGAGGCGGGATTGGAATCCCATTGCAAGGTTGAAGATTATATTTTTGTTCCTGCCATTCTGAAGTTGGAAAGGAGGATAAGAGAAAATGAAAAATAACGAAGTTATTCGAATAGCCATTGCAGAAACTTCTGTGATTATTCGTGGAGGACTGACTGCGGCATTGAAACGTCTTCCTAATGCAAAGGTGCAGCCAATAGAGTTACTTTCTGCTGAGGCTTTGCATGATTGCTTGCGGACACAATGCCCTGAAATGTTGATTGTAAATCCGACTTTTGGCGATTATTTTGACGTAAATAAGTTCCGGGAAGAAGTATCTGGCAAAAAGATACGTTTGATAGCATTGGTCACTTCTTTTGTGGATGCTTCATTGCTAAGTAAGTATGACGAGTCGATCTCCATATTCGATGATCTGGAAACTCTTTCCAAGAAAATTGCCGGTTTGTTGGATATGTCTTCGGAAGAGGATGAAGTGGATAGTCAGGACGCACTTAGCCAACGGGAGAAAGAGATTGTGATCTGTGTGGTAAAAGGTATGACTAATAAAGAAATTGCGGAAAAATTGTTTTTATCGATTCATACAGTGATTACTCACCGGAGGAATATTAGCAAAAAATTGCAAATACACAGTGCAGCTGGCCTGACTATCTATGCTATTGTAAATAAGCTGGTTACGCTTAGTGATGTGAAAGATTTGTAACTACTGAAAGTGTTATAAAACACAAAACCGTTTGCGTACACGAAAATATTTCGTACCTTTGCAGTGCAGTTGAGAAACTGTTAGTTTATAAGGTAAAAGAAAAAGGTTAAAGGTATTAGATTTGACAATTTAAGGTATTAATAGTTTTAGTTCAATAGGAAAAGTTTTAATAGAAGGTAAAAGGACAACGATAGGTAATACGTTTTTAGGTAAAAAGAAGATTAGTTTTCAGGAAAAAAGAGGTAATGAAAAGAAAAGCCCCAAAGGCTTTTCTGATGCGAGACGAGTGGTTCCATAGAAGGAATTAGCTCGTTTTTTTATTTTAGGAACAGATTAACGGAGTTATGTCTCCTGATTAATAAAACCTAAAGTCTGTGTAATCTGTGCTTAAAGCAAAAACAAAATCCCGACGAAATCGCTTCGGCGGGACTCTATTTCATTTTTACTTAAATGTGGCTACGTAATAAAATTATGACTAATTAATTCAATTCTGATACTGCAAAGATAAAGCGTTTCAGTGGGTGTCACAATCACCTTTATGAGGTATATTGCGTAGCTATTCTCACTATTTATAATTACCGGATACTGTTTTTTCCACCTTTTTCCATTCTTTTGTTTCAAAATCATAGGTTTTGATAACTTTTGCAGGACATCCGGCACATATAGAATAGGAAGGTACGGAATGGCTGACTACGCTTCCGGCAGCTACTACACAGTGCTTCCCTAAAGTCACTCCTGGAAGAATAACTGAGTTAGCGCCTACCCATACGTCATCTTCAATAACAACGGGCTGTGTGTTGACCCCTTGTTCGTCGATCATCTTTTTCACATCCTGATAATTATGATTGAGTCCTGTTACGGTCACATTTTGGGCTAGATTAACGTGATTGCCGATATTGACCGGACCTATAATCGTATTTCTTAATCCGACACGGGTATAATCTCCGATAGTCAAATCACCAACTGCATTATTAAGGCAGGAGAAATCTTCAACCACAGAATATTTTCCTAAAAAGAAATGGTTGAAAGGAGGAAGATCTTTGCGTACACTCCGATAGATCACAGAGCCTTTTCCGCGTTTCAGGTAGATGAAATCAAAGAGGCGTATCCACCAGTTTGGACGAGTTTTGACAGGATGCATAATAAGCCGATACACTGCTTGCTTTAAACTGGGTTTTTCTTTAATTCGTTGCTTAAATGTCTTTTTCTCCATATTGAATGTTTTTTCTTTTTGTCTTCCACCAAATAATCCGGAATAGCCAGACTATAAGTAACTAGTAGGCCGAAGAGTATAAGCCACCAGCCGATAGATAATGTCCAGTTATATCCTGTGATCAGCAATGTCCATACACTGACGAAGATACACATTTTTAGCGGAGAAGGTATCAGATGCTGTACTATTCGGTTACAGAAATTCCAGTTCCCTTCCAAAAGCGAAGGGAAGAAATAAGAGGCTGTCTTTCCGAGGCGTCTCCTATATGGGTGAACCGGACTTGATTGACAGTATACAATAGCATCCGGAAGGTAGTCAATATATACATTCTTCCGAAATAACTTCCGTTCGATATTGGTTTTAGAGCTTTTCAGATTGTTTTGCAACCATCCCAAGTCGATAGCTATATTGGTTTCGGATAAGTTAGACGACAGTCCGAATTGTGTATTTCCAGCTCTGAAAAGGCTGTTCTTTATTTCTTTGCATATAGCACGGAAACGATTACAGAAACCTTTGCGATTTTCAATAACTGTGTGTAATTGAATGGCTTGTATTCCGGCATCATACGCATTGTAGATTTTCTCCAGAAAGAGTGGAGACAGAGAAATGGCTGTGTCTGATAAGATAAGGACCAGTTGATAGTGTTCTCTGTCAAGAGTATTGATTCCTTGATGCAAATCATTGTATGTGAAGAATTCGTAAAATTTTTCACGATAGATTACGGGAAGCGGACTTTCTTCCGGAACGAGGATAGCACAATGGTATTTCTTTTCAGCTTTTGGATAGACAATGCGCTTGAAGTGCGCTGCAACTGCCAATACAAAGAGGTATAGAATAACAATCCCCACGAAGAAGAATACTAGGTCATCTATTATGTAAATGTAGGTGCTCATCGTCTGTAAAAGGTTATACGTTCTCTTTTTGAATAAATGCAGTAACTGTTTTCAGAATAATTTTGATGTCCAACCAGAAAGAGAATGTCTTTGCGTACTTGATATCCAACTGTTTGCGTTCTTCCGCAGATAACTTGCCGGCTTCACCTCTTTTTTCTACTTGCCATAGCCCGGTAAGTCCTGCCGGTCCCATAAAGCGATCGATATGTTCATCACTAGTTAGTAATTCGGCTTCGTAGAGTGGGAGAGGGCGATTACCTACTATGGACATATCTCCTTTTAAGATATTAATAAGCTGTGGTAATTCGTCAATACTATATTTACGAATGAAGCGCCCTATCTTCGTTATTCTAGGATCATTTTCCAACTTGACAAAAGCATTACTTTTCTCTTTCGATTTTTTGTGAATATAATCTTCTTCGGAAATAACGAAATCATCAGATATCAGGAGAATTTCTTCTTCGTCCACTTTTTGAATTTCTTCGGTCTCTTGCTCTTCTCCCCAAATATCTTCTTCTTGTTCTTCCTCTTGCTGATACTGGTTGAGCGTATTGAAATCCTTCAAATGTTTGTCGGCATCGGTATACATGGACCGAAATTTGAGAAAATCAAAAATCAGATAATTGCTTCCTACACGTTTGGATTTGTAAATAATAGGACCTTTGCTTTCTAGGCGGATAGCCAGTGCTGTGAGTATGAGAAGTGGGGAAAGACATAACAATGCCATTCCTGAAAAGACGATATCAAAAGCTCTTTTCCATAAAGGTAGGCGGAAAGCATTCAAGTTTTGTGTCTTGAGCTGAAGTGCCTGTATCTTTTGATCTTTTCTATGTTTCAGGAAGGTTGACAGAGCCTGCAAGGATTCCGGATTCGTTTCGTATTTAATGGTATTATTTATACCGGCTTTGAGATATTCTGGGGCTTCTTCTTTAGATAAAGAATCAATGACGAGTACCATATAAAGTCCCGGATACTTTTTGCGCATATAATGAATATTTGCAATATCTTGGGATAGATTTATCTGTTCGAAAAACAGAGCTGTATCGTATTTTTCCCGTATCTTGTCTAGTACCTTAATTGCTTGATTACAATTAGATGCTGCATAAAATACCCCTATGCTAAGTTTAGAGAATAGGTTTATAGTCTTGCTATCTTTGCCTATGTAAACAAAATATTGCATATAGAGGATCTGGTGTTAATCGATAATCTTTTTGATTCGAATTTTGAGTTCTAGTGGATTGAATGGCTTTAAAATATAATCTTCCGCTCCTTCTTCCAGCAATCTGATTCTTTCGGTTGTACTTTCTTCACTAGATAACATAACGATAGGTATTGACTTGAATAACTCGTTATTTTTCATATATCTTAGAAATTCGTCACCTGTCATTAACGGCATACGGATGTCTGAAATGATAAGATCAGGTACGTTACCTTCATTCAGCCATTCTATTGCTTTAATGGGATCTTCCAAATAGGTAAAATCATAATCCTTACCTAGGTATATACCGGCAACTTTTCCAATAGTCGCTTTATCATCGACTAGTAATATTTTTTTCTTCATACGAATAGACCTTTCTATCGCTTGCTTTGTTATTTGATTTATTGATTGAGATTGTTGTCACATTATATTTGTGATACACTGCAAATATAGATATTATTTTAGAATAATCTCTCAATATTGACAAGTAAAATTCGTGATATATATTTATTTTATCTAATAAATTTCTCAGTGCGATGTTCTAATAGAAAAGAAGGTGTGTCGTAATACACGATGCGCCTTCTT
>ENA-OPNV01000720-OPNV01000720.1-human-gut-metagenome-genome-assembly--contig:-NODE-720-length-17833-cov-1.688379_pt1 | contig 17833 bp, 16 predicted proteins | sample MGYA00241542_ERZ501781 | MGnify/ENA primary metagenome ERZ501781 (study PRJEB25962, sample SAMEA2042609) | human gut metagenome | biome: human gut; feature: human-associated habitat; material: faeces...
AGATATTGCTAAAAAAATAGCAAAATATGCAGGAAATATTCAGGACGTAGAGATGTTAAATAGTATGTTAATATCAGAGGCATTTAAAGAAGAAACTATTACAAGCTATAATGCAAATAATTTAGCGGATAAAGTCCTTCTAAATACATCATCGGATTTAAAATCTGGTAAAGATAACTTATCGTCGGAAACAAAATATGTTTCATTGTATTTGTGGAATCACGGATGGCAACCATTGCCATCATTACCCAAAGAAAAAAATAAAAAAATAATTATATTAGCTCATGGAATGGATGATACAATTTTCAACATTAGTTGGTGTGATTTAGGCGCTTCTTTAAGTGCAAAACATCCTAATGCTTACATAATAGGAGTTGATTGGAAGGAATACGCAAAAGTATATCGTCCATTGGGGCACCCTCTACTTGTAGATATACCTAGGGCACAAGCTACTGCTTCCTATACTCCAATTGTTGCAGTATATTCCTATCAAATATTAATAAATTCAAATGTTTCAATAAGTGATGAAATAATAACAATAGGTCATAGTCATGGCGGCCATGTTTCAGGTAGAATTGCAAATTATTTTAATGCAAAACGTCATATAGGATTAGATACGTCAACATTGATTTCTCACAGATATGATGAACCATTTTATCCTAAAAATATAGGCATTACAGAATATTACAGAAGTTCGAAATTAGGTGGGCGTGACGATGCATATGCAGACAAAAATTATATCATAGTTAGAAATGGAGATTTTGCAGATGATTTGCAACCTGAACTTTGGGATGATTTTATACGAGATGATTCAAGGCATAGTTATGCTGTAGACTGGTTTATAGAAATGGTTGATAAATACGGCTTAGATTTTGATAAAAGATTCGATATAAGCGATCAAACTGGAGGTAAGATAAAACTAAGAAAAGGTACATTTGTAGGAGTTATAAATTCAGACGAAGAAATTGAGTGTATATATCCGTACAAATATGATGATACAAATACAGCGAGTATTTCTTATCCAGGCCAACAGTCTGGTTGGTATTATATGCATAAGTCTTGGCGTAGCGCTTTTGACGTTTCAAGAAACGGAACCATTCTTTCTTCAATAAAGGAAAATGAACTTTTATATACAGGCGAAACAAAAAAATTGCGGATAGTTGGATTCCAAGAACTCTCAAATAAAAAGTCTCTCCATATGATGGTGTAAAGTATGCAGCAACTGTATATTTAAATGTTTTAGATAAAAATGGGAATTGGAGAGCTACTATAGAATTGGGAAAATCAGAATTTGAAAATATAGGAGATTTTGAGGTTGACCTGCAAATCCCCCATAGTTATAGAGATCCTTACGGAATGGGTATAGCTGTGGTTCAAGGGGCTGATTCTGTAAAAATGACTTTGGCTGTGCATGTATATGCAAAACACAGTGGTATAATTAACAATTATACTTGTTATGATATTTATCCAAATGATAATTTTCTTGAAATACCGATTAGAATAAAACAGGGAGAAAATCCTGTCGCTATAATAAATGGTTATTCAGAAAACGGATTTGTCATCACCAAACATTTCGAATATACGCAGGAAAAGTACGATAGTTTGAAGTCAAGCGGCGATACTACTACGAGTTTCAAATTGAACGGGGATGCGGATTTGTCTCCTGAAAAGAATCCTATAGAAAGTTGGTTCTGGCATAACCAGGACGAAACGCAGGATACGTCGATTGAAATTTCAAAAGTTGATTCTGGACGCTATCCTGTAGCTTTAATTGTAAAAGACTCGGCAGGCAAATATGATTCGGTGTCGGGATTTATCGAAGTTAAGGTATTCGTCGATGGAGAGGAAAAAGAGACGCCTTTGCCAGAATCGATCGATCCCAATGAAATGTCGGGACCCGCAGGGGTAGGGGACGATAGAAAGGTTCTTCCGGGGCAGTGGCTGGACTTCAAAATCCATTTTGAAAATCATTCCGACGCTACCGCGGCAGCCCAGGAGATACATATCACAAATATGCTTTCTGATTATCTCGATTGGAGCACGTTTGAACTCGGAGAAATCGTCTTCAAAAACCAAATTGTAACCTCGCTTTCCGGTAAAAATTCCGGTTCGGCGGAAGTTGCATTATCCGACGGATCGCAAAATGTACGCATGGAATTCTCTCTCGATCCCGTGACCGGCAAGGCTTATTGGTACATGCGCAGCGTAGATCCCAATACTGCCGACGGCTGGCCATTGGATCCTTATGCGGGATTCTTGCCGCCTAACGACGCAAACGGAAACGGTGAAGGATATGTTGCGTACCGCGTGAAAGTAAAAGACGATGCACCAAATGGAGCCATGGTGGATTCTACGGCTTCCATAATATTCGATTATAACGAACCGATTCAAACCGACCCCTCTTGGTCGAATACTGTTTATGTGGGAGCCCCAAGTAAACCGGAATTGACAGCTATAGGCGAAATTGTCAACGGTTCTACAACTCTCTCTTGGACGGCGGCGGATTTTGCGTCTTCATACGATGTGTATATTTGGAAGAACGGAACAGAGCGTCCATCTGAAGCGACCATTTCCGATATTCAAAGCACTTCCATAAGTTTCAACTTGGAATATATCAATGGAAATAGTTATAATTTCTTGGTAGTCGCAAAAAATAAATACGGAGAAACCCAAAGCCAAATATCGACCGCTGAAACAAAAAAGGTTGAGACGTACGCCAAATGGAGCGCCGATAATCTCATAGGATTCACAGCGGATAAAAGAGCTAAAAATGTGTCTTCTTATAATGACAATATAACTAATCTTGAAAAATATGTCTTCGGATTGTCTGCGCAAAAACCAACATCATTCAATGAAAATGGAAATTTCAAAACTTATGTCGGAGATGACGGAGTGGTTCGCGTGCGCTATCCAATGCGCAGGTATATGAGCGACGCTTCGGTAAAAGTTTCATACAGTACGGATCTAAAGACATGGAAAACAGACCAAATTTCCACAACCCTAATAAGCGAAGATGAGGAAATCTCTATATATGAATCCGAACTTGGCGGAAACCAACCAAAAAATATCTGGTTCAAAGTAGAAGCCAAAGAGAAAAATTAAATTAGGGATTGACATGAATAAGAGTCGGAAAATGGCTCAAGCAATACTGCTTAGGACTTTACCCTTATCGGGGTAATCTAAGCCACTCCCCTTATTTTTCTTCAGTGGTCATAAATCAAAAGCCTTTTCTTTCTATTTCTCAAAAGCGCTGGGTATCCCTGCAACGGGAATAACCGTGACATCTTCGTTCAGGCGGTAAGAATCATCTCCGGAATAAATCACATAAGCCTTGTCAGGAGATATATCCTTGAGCGCTGAGTATGTCCCATTAGATAACGAAGGGGAGAGCGAGCGCTTTATTTCAAATGCTATTGTTCCAAATTTTGGCGTCTCCACTATCATGTCAACCTCATTCCCGCTGGAATTCCTGTAAAATGAAAACTGGGAGCGGTCGGGGGCCGTTGCGGCTATCTGCTCTATAATGAATCCTTCCCACGAAGCACCCAAAATGGGATTGCTAAGCAACTTTTCCATCTCCTCTACTCCAAGTAGGTTATGCAGAATACCGCTGTCCCTGAGATAAATTTTGGGTGATTTTACCATCCGCTTTTTAGTATTGCCCGACCATGGGCGCAGCATGCGAAGCATGTATCTTCGAGTACGTCTATCCAGTGCTTTACTGTCACATTGGAAACGTCAAGGGAATTTGACAGGGCGGAATAATTTACTACTGCCCCGTGATAATGCGCAAGCATCGTCCATACCCTCCGCATATTGTGTGGAGAGAGGCGGAATCCGAGCATGCCCAAATCCCTTTCCAAAAATGTCTGTACGAATGCGGCGATCCAATCGAAACCGTCGTCAAGGGTTGCGGCCAAGTACGCGTCAGGAAATCCTCCGCGAATCCAGAGCTCCGATATGTTTTCCATCCCGACCTCAAATACGGAAAATGGGTTAAGCTCATGGTATTTTATTCTTCCGGCAAGGGACTGGGAGGATTTGTTTAAAAGCTCTGGGGAGGCGCTTCCAAGTATCAAGAAACGACCGTTTGCACCATTTTCATCGACCATACTCCTTAGTATCGGGAAAAGCTCGGGCTTGAGCTGAATTTCGTCAATAATAACTAGCTTGTCGGCGTTGTCTTTCAAATAGAGTACGGGTTCGGTAAGTTTGGTGTAATCGGCCGGATTTTCCAAATCAAGATATACGGATTTTCCGCCAATGTCTGCGGCAATGCTTTTTGCAAGAGTTGTTTTCCCAACCTGCCTAGGGCCAAGAATGGCCACAACCGGAAAAGACTTCAGGCTTTTAATGACTTTCGGTTTCTCTGTGCGCTCTATTTTCATTTTTATGCAAATTTAAAGGCAGGGTTTAAATTTGCAAGATTTTTCTTGTAAAATTCGAAGTTGTTAAATCTTCTTGTTTAGCTCCATCTACAAGGTAATTCAGGAATATCTACCCTATCTTTTGCTATCGTGTTCAATAAATACGCCAAAAACTCCTTGACCGTGGTGTATTTTTTGAATACGGATGCGGGCTAAAGCGAAACACGTAAGAATATACCCATTTTAAGAGGGAAGGGCGGAGAGCGCCCATCGGGAGTTCTTTCATGACGATAAGGAAATCGTGAATACGAATAAAATGGTGGTACAATGACGATGATCTATTGGATAGTCATTGACAAAACTTGGTAAACACAAGAGCGGTTATGGAAAGAATTATAATGCAAAATTTATTAAGATCCCAAAAACTGTAATTTTTATCTTTGACATTTTACGAACTTTTTCATTTTATCAACATGTGTACTACAAATGTTTTAATTTCGTCTTTGTCGTTTTTCATTCAATTATAATAACATTGCGCATAATTTCATTTGCCAAAACAAACAATGTTAAATATTGCTTGTTATAAGAACTTATATTATATTCATTTAAATGATTTTTATTTAATTATGATATAGAGAGATCTCGTAATAAGTCCGTTCGACGTTTGAAATTTTATAGGAATTACGTATTTTTTTGTGTGTGTAGTTTTAAAAGGAGTAACCGCTATTTTCGCGCCATTCTTCTCTAATGTTGTAACAAGTTCACCTCCAATAAATCTATCTGGAATCTTTGCAATAGTACATTCACTTGAAATAAAGTTAATTATTGTTTTCTTTGTTGTTGGTTTAGAATTCTTCTCCCAAAACAATAGCTGCGGTGAAAGCGTTATCGGTTCAGTAATAAATAACTTAATAGATAATGTAACACGTTTAGATTTAATATCATTTGTATGTAAAATAATGCGTCTTTCAAATTCGCCATACTTATTTTTAATATCTAACATTCCGCTTATAACTCCAAATTCATTCGGCATGTATATAAACTTATCTGAAGCGACTTTCGTGCAATCGCAGATTGATTCGATTTTCTCTATTTTTACTTCCGATTGCGAAGTATTTTTAAATTTAAATTTGAATTCAAAAGAATCTTTAAAACCATAAACTATATTCTCATTTATCAATAGAGAATCAAATACAAGCTCTGCTGATAGAGAATTAAAAGCGGTGATAAAGATAAGAAAAAGAAGCAATCTAATCATAATTGAGGTGTCATATTGTACGTTTTCAAAAGATCGTCAAAAAATGATTCGTAAAAAACATTTGTAATCTGCATATTACCAGCTGAATCTTTTAGTATAAAAACATACTTAAAATATGTTTCATCATTTCTTGGATTTATTTTTTCTACGACAACATAAAGGGGATATAAAGGTATAATTCCAAGTAAAACTGTATTATTAGCCTGCCTTTTTGTATTATACTTATCCCCCATTTCATAATGGTTTGAATCGATAAGTGATTGAACTTTTAATCGACTTACATCTGTATAAAACGACGGCATTATCTGTAGATCACCAGAACTACGAGTCGAAACAAAAGAATTATAAAACGCCGTAACGTCTGAGTTTCCCTTTGGAAAAATTAAGTTCTTAAAATCAAAATCCCTAATGTTAAGTATTGGAAATTCACTTGCATTTTGCGATGTCTTAGCGAATCCATTATCGCGATACTCCTTTGAATTATAATATCTTAATAATGAATAAGATAGCAAAGTCTCAATCTCATTATTACTCCTTGATACTCTATAGTAATTCGAGTCTGACGCCCTTTCAAAAGTGAGAAATGACACAAGTTTCTTATTTATTTGTTTTGGATCATCAATCTCATAAAACACCTTGACTCTATTTTCAATTGGAAATAAATCTAAAATGGTTAATGATTCAAAATTAATGTTACGATTCGAGAATTTTTTCAAAAGCCGGCTAACTGATTCGTGATCTTTAACTGCCGTTAATTTTGTAATCTTCTGTATGTCATTTTGTTCTATCGCACTAAAAAAATCTTCTAATGTTTGTTTAGGAATAAGATTGCCACATAGTGGTACTTTTATATCTTCTAGTTTTAAGTTTATAGGAATTCGAGTTACTACAAATGTTGCGTCGGTTGCAATAACCTTACCTGAGTCGAGATCAAAGTATAGGGGAACACGCGTGGCTACGCCATTCGCATTTGCAATGACAGAACTAATATATAATAAGGCAAGTAATGTTATAAATTTTTTCATATTAATCAATAATTGTATAACTATATCCAAAGGTATAATTGTAAATTTTTAAGGATGTTGAATATACTAACCAGGAAATAGACACCGCACCAGATGGCAATGTACATTATCGGTATGAACAATTATTTCTTGTTCTTGCAATCCACGTTTGTTTCCTATGTTAAAAACACCTTTTATTTCACCGGATTCATTCAGTTTATATGTATTTACTTCTGGAGTAGTTACAATACACAAACATGAGCTTTTCACAGAGATTATTTTTATAGAATTCGAATTGATATTCTTAAATTTAAAACTAAATTTATACTGAGATTGACTTTGGGGAATTTCACATTCAAGTACTTCACATTCGAATAATAACTCGGCATATGTTATATATGGCAAAAAAAATAGAATATATAGGAATAAAAATCTCATTTCATATATACTTAAATACTATCTGAATTTTCCAGTATCAATACATATCATTGTAAATAGCCTAAAATTTTTCCGAGTCCAAAGTGAATTTTATGCATTTATTGCCATACAATGCATCTGCTTCCAAATATCTTTCGTCCGTTTCTTTCAACAAAACGAAAATGTCCTATATTACCATTGGAATTAAAAAGAAGTTATAAGATGCGCAAAGTTAGATGTAAATATATATTCTCGCTTCCGCAATTTTAATGCTCTAGAATTTATATTAAATTCTTCCAATACAGCCGTTATGTCTAATAAACTATATGGAGGCTTTCTTATTTGCATAAAACATTCCTCCACGTCGCGTAAGTTAGAGGTCTTCATTCCTAACTTATATATTCCTAAATAAGCTGATATTATTGCGCAACCTTCATTGGGAGGAACATAATAGTCAAACTCTCCATTTGCAACAAATGGAATAAATACTTTACTATGTACGCTAATAGTCGCAAAAATGAAGAATGAAATAAATGCAACAATTTTCATTTAGCATCCATACTTTTCTTTATACTATTAATAATTCCAGGGAAACTGTACATATCTCCATTTTTTCGATCAAACAATATGGTTGATTCCGGAATAGTCAAACTCATACTTTTCTCTATTTCATCAATATCAGAAATTATTTTTGTTATTTCTATTGTTTCTTGCTCAAATAATTTTTGTTTGAATTCATTAGTACTTTCCGTAATAATTTCATATCGGCGAACAAGTATTCTTTTAGGCATATAAATATCGCTCTTTCCAACTTTGATGTAATCTTCGTATAATATTTCCGCCATAATTGGCAATAGGCTTTCTTTGCCATTTTCATCCACTACAAGAAGCCTTGTATCAGATTTTAAAGGATATAACTTCCCGGAAATATTCCCAAGAACTAAGGTGTAAATATAATACCTATTATATTTATTGTCAGGAGTATTACCGTTATGGATACGTAATGAAATTATAACACCATCCTTTTCTTTGTTAATTGATATATTATTTTCCCTAGATGAAAGTATTTTATTAATATTTACGAAATTACTGCCTAACCCCGGCGATGGAAATCCCATTATATAGTTAATAATAAATGGATCGCGATTTTTATCAAAGTCATTATCTAATATTTCTATCAATTCTCTTTCCGGTGTATATTTCATAGTGTCATTAGGAGAAAGAAAATAGATATATCGGGAAAATGGCTTATCCTTGATTCCCGAAGGATATTCCCTGTCTATGGTGTATAGATAGTTACCTTTACCATCTGCAAATAACCTACACATTGCGTTCGGAGAATAAAGTACAGCTGTCTCTGGATTTGTATTTTCCGGAAGTGCGCCGTTTATACTTCTTCGATATTCCACACCAAACGGAATGGATCTATACCCATATTGCCCCTTAAGAAGCGATAAAATAGGTTCATTGGCATGCAATATAGTTGTACCGAATATCAAGATTGCCAAAATGATAAAATTTTTCATTTGCAGGTATAACTGTGATAATTCCCGTCATTTGCTTGGCAGTTCGCGGTCGTAGCAACATGGGTTCCAGACCTATAACAATTCCCGGATAAAGGATACCATTTCCCCCTATAAGAACGGCATTTAAATGCTTTATTTCTTCTACAAGTATCGCAAGAATTTGGGGTTCCACACCAAAATGTACTATTATCATCATTACATATTTCGTGTATTCCCTCTGTACATGGATTCGGACTTTTATTATTAGGGCAAGATGCCGATCCCCCACCATATTTAGAATCGCCACAACTGTTATAGTATAAAGAAGAATTTCCTCCTATTATATTATTTTGATCTATATACGAAATTTCTGTACTATTTGAAGTGTTTATATATGACACTATAAGCAAGGCTATAGTTATTACGTATCCCATATTTCACCTTTCGTTTTTTATTATAAACTTAAAACCTTTTATGTAAAGCATATTATTATCAAATGTAGCAATAGTTCTTGCAGAATTTGATTTTATCTGTTGTATTTTAAGAGAGCCTTTATCATTCTTTACAATTCTCGTAACACTACCATCGTTATTTTCCTTTAAATATTTTAAAGGATCTCTAGTATCATCATTGTACGCTAGATATAATAATGAACCATTTCTTAAGGTCTTCCAATGACTCCCTTTTTTATCGTAAATAAACTCTGTCAAATTTCCCAGACCGTCAATTTCCCTAATGATATTGCCATTATCGTCATAAGTTTTTGTTATATTGATTTTCCAATCATTATCACTTGCGGATTTCCTTTCAACTTTTCTGACTTTCATGGAGGCGTTGCCCGGATTGCCGATATAAGAAGTTCTAGTTTGTTCGCCTGTATTGGGATCTTGGGTGATTTTTATCGCATTGCGTGAGCTATAGTCCCATATTTCCGTATCCTTATATTCGGGCTTCTTGTAACTTATCCTAGATTCTTGAGTTCTGCTGCTGCGTTTTCTATAAGATTCATATGCATCATATTCCGGACTGAATTTATCTATTAAGGGATTTCTTACAGCATATTCGCCTCCACTGTCCGATATTATTATCCCGGTAGTAGCGTCCCAAGATATAAAGCCGCTTTCATTTCCAGACCTAACTTGAGTCAGTTTATTAGCGGATACTTTTGTTTCCCCCTCCTTACTATTTTTTGTAAGATACGTGCGTTTTTTGTCAGCTTCCGCTAAATATTTATACTCCTCTTTATTTCCATCAACAAACGTTATAGACGATACCGATTTATAAAGCTTCCCTTGTTTTGTTATGCCATCTGAAGCATATGTATTGCACGGGGAATAAGATATAAACAAACTCTTCTTATCTCTGGGGAAGATTATCCTTGTAAGAAATCTTTCTGAATTATATTCAAGCCTTAATTCTTCCGCACTTTTAGTAAGATTATATACTACATTGGGAAAACCATTAGTATAGCTTAATCTAAATGTATCAGAGTCCTTCCCACCGCAAAATAATGACAACCTACCATCTTTAAATTTAAAAAGATTCTTTGGATCATCGGTATTATTTATAACAATTTCATTCTTGACTACATTTAATTTCCACTTGCCCGTGGTATTTAATATATACGTTTCCTCAAATCCCTTGTCCGCCTTAGATGCCTTGTTAAATGTATATGTCCCATGGTTGGGACTCTTCCAAATATAACGATTATTTGATACCTGAGTAACGCTTGTATCAAAAAACGGAATCGTCCAATACAATCCCATATATTTTGGCTCCAAGCTTGGATCCGATGTAAATTTAAAGAAAAAGTCCGCAAATCTTCCGTCCCCAAGCGGCATTTTATAAAATATTTTATCCATCCTAGCGTATCCCTGATAGTCGGAATTACCTATCGGTATCTGGCGCATCGAACGCCTCAGTTGAGAGTACGCGCAGGGAGAAAGACAAATAAAAAGCACTCCTAACACAACAATGAATTGGAGTCCTTTATTCATGTGATTGTCCTAGTTTATTCTTCCAAGACCATTGACATGCTATCACCACCGGGCTCACCGCCACAATTCGGATCACCTTCTTCGCAAGGTTCGCATTCGTCCGTTGCGTATATTATTCCTGCAAAGGATAAGCAGATTACTGCCAACATTATTTTTAATTTCGAGTTCATATCGTTGACCCTGTAAATATTTGTTCTAAATATCAAGACAAAATGGAGAACTTTGTAGGTATAAATATAAACTATCTAGAAGAACCAATGGTACCTATCCGATATTTAATAAAAAAGGTACGTGATTCACGCCGTAGAAATATAAAAAAAGCTCATAGCATCGCCAAATTGAGAGTGAAAATCAATCTTGTGCGCTTGCGCTATTTGCGCGGGGGCTTCTCCGCTGGCATTTTCCGCGCAGGATGACTCGGACCGCGTACATTGGACTGAAGACGGACAAAGCAAAAAAAAAGTCGTAGAGAGAATCGTAAAATATCTCAACGCCAAGCACCAGCTTGTCTATGGGAACGATGAATATGTAGATAGGTTCATTATAGCTGCCCGATACTTAGGATTGCAGGATAAAATAAGGAATCGCATAGCTAGCCGCCAACAAAAGGCGGCGTATGAAGCGGCTCAAGCTGCTAAAGGTCCCGCTCCTCGGGGAGGGATAGGTTCTACGGTCGCCGCAATTGGCGTTGCTATGGCGGCAATGGTGCTTGCGTCCTTGTCTAGTTTGGATGATATAGGCAAGAAGTAAATTTTTACTGCACTTCCCAAACTTTGTCAGTATGGCAAAAGTTTGGGAATGCAAAGACAGCTACGCCGAGCCCAAGTACGTGGCGAGTGATTTTTCCGCACATGGGCAACGGATGGAAATTGTAAGAGATGTAGATTTTAGCAGGGTGACTTGTGCTACTGCTGAGATGTTTCGTAACCTCATCATAGTAGAGAATTGCATACTACCGAAAGTATCTTTGGAGTTGAGCAATCTACATGCGATAACTAAGACGGATTTCCGTCTGGTAACGAATTTTCCAATAACTGCCTTTAAGAAAATTCATAGCCTACGGTGGGTTAGCTTGCCAGCTATAAATATATCAGGAGTCTCCTTCTCAGAGCTTGAAGTCATGGAGACAAATTTTGCGCATTGCAAGAACTTTACATGGCTGGAATTTGCGACGCTCCCAAAGCAGTGTGCAGCCTGTACATTTCCCCATATAGATTTTAGCGGAAGCGATGGCGCCAAACATATGATGGGAAGAAGTTTCGCGAACTGCGATTTATCCCGTATAACTTCGCTTACTTTAGAGATGCTGGATGCATGCGACAAAGTATATTCATGCGTCATAGGAGAAGATATGGTGAGACATTATGCAAATGACATGGGAGCCATGCGACGTTTACTAGAAATAAAACCATTAATACGGTGTAGAGCTGCCATATTGCCCCTATTGGGGTATATTCGGCAACATACTATTACATCTACACTAAAGAAAATAAGTTTGACTTATATATAGTATTCTGTAATTATAAAATAAATGCATAGTACACCCATAGAACATCTTGCCTCGCTTCGCATTGGTACGGTTGAATTCATATCTCCGGATAGAATAGAAGTACAGCTTGACATAGAATCGCCAGATAGCGTAGCTTTAAATACAGGAACACCACGAAATTTCCCGCGGATTAACAGTTATGTTATGATACCAGTTGATCTTGGCTTTGCCGTTGGACAAGTCTCATGGATAACTATTCAACGTTCTCTATATCCCAAACGTAGTGGCTTTCAAGATGCCGGGTTGGTTGATTTGCCATTTTCTCTGAAGAAGATGGAGCTTCAACCTGTGGGAACTCTTTATGCAACTGAGGGCGGTTATAAATTTAAGCGAGGACTAGAGACATTTCCTTCTGTTGGCGATATTGTAATTTTACCAATGGAGGAACAATTGAAAGCTATTATTGAGTCAGGTGGGAATCGTAGAGTATATATAGGCAATAGTCCATTGATTGGAAATGCCAAGGTGATGATTGATCCTGATAGATTATTTGGACGACATCTCGCAGTGCTTGGAAATACAGGAAGTGGTAAATCGTGCTCTGTTGCCGGACTTATCCGATGGTCATTGGAAAGTGCTGAAAAACAAAAAGTAGGCAGTATTGATTCCGTAAATAGTCGTTTCATAGTATTAGATCCTAATGGCGAATATAGCAAAGCTTTTGCAGACAACCACTATGCGAATATTTATACCGTAAATGTAGGTAATGGAGATACCAGAAAGCAGCTTGAAGTGCCGTTATGGCTGTGGAATACTGATGAATGGTGCGGCTTTACAAAGGCATCTCCTAAAACTCATAGAACAACAATTGTTCATGCGTTGAAATCGGTAAAGAGTGGACAAGTGTTTGAAGAATTATCAAAGAAAAGCGATTTAGCTAGTCATACCCGTACCGTTATTAACGCTATTAAGGAAAATAAAAGAAAAGGTGATCCTTGGAGTGGTTTCCCTAGGTCGAAAAACTTTCATAACTTAGTTGAAAAGTGGGTGAGTGACATAGAATGCGATGAAACCTATCCAAAAGAGTTGAATGAAGCGATAGTCAATTTTCAAACATATGCGAAAGAATTAATAGATGCAAGAAGCGATAAATATTCGGATTTTGTTTATACAAAATCGGAGGTTAATGATTTAATATCATATTTGAAAGATGTGTATTCTAAGGCGGGAGGGCGCGAAGAAGAGTTTTTACCAATAAATGAGGATAGCCCTATCTCATTTACGGGAGAGAATTTTGTGCGGTCCATTGAGGCAAATGCAGAAATTCTAAATACAACAGACTATATAGTAACCTTGATACCGCGTATCAAAGCCTTGCTATCGGATGTACGAGTCAAAGAAGTTATTGATAATAATGAAATTAAATTAAGTGTATGGTTGGATAATTATATAGGTTCTAATAATAAAGAATCTCTGATAATAATCGACTTATCATTGCTTTCTTCGGATGTGACAAGCATAATTACAGCTGTTATAGCGCGTATGATATTTAAAGCTCAGCAACGTTATCTTAAGTTAAATAAGCAATGCCTTCCAACGGTGTTGGTCATGGAAGATGCCCATTATTTTGTGAAACGTTATAACGATGATGCAGAAAATACCGGACCAACTACTCAATGTTGCAAAGTATTTGAAAAAATCGCCAAAGAAGGAAGAAAGTTCGGATTAGGATTAGTCTTATCCTCACAAAGACCGTCAGAATTGTCACCGACAGTATTATCTCAATGTTATTCTTCGTGAGATTCCGTCATTACCCTCACAACACGCTGTATTATTGGGTTGGGCAACTGAATTGCCTATTATGGCAAAAATGCGCAAATTACCAAAGTCCCAATGTCCTCAATCGAATGATCCTGATTTCTGGGATGTTTGGACAGGCAACAAGAAACGTGATATTGAATGGGAGAAGATTGCCAACGAATGGCAAAAGAAAAAATAGTATGAGATATAATTATTCTCTGTAATTTGCATTCTATAAAATTTTGAGCGCTTGATACGTCTTTTTATGAAAGACGAAATAGTCGCAAGAATTGGATTTAATGAGGGACTGTATCAAAAACATAAGAGCAAACCGGCAAAATTATTAAGGATCATCCTGAGGCATCATAGGTACAACCAATACACATAAAAGTGTTGCAACTAAACTTATCCCAGCTACTATAAAATAAATTATACCAATTGAAGTATTTGACATAATTCCTTTAGCTAAGTAGGAAGCGTAGACAGTTTCATTTATACCTACAAAAAAGAAAAAAAATGTAAAAACTAGAGGGAAAGATAATGTAAAAGGTGAATATCTGAATTCCCTGGTCCCCATCAAAAAAAACTTACTTAGTCCATAGCCTATTGCTAATATTGTCCCACAAGAACCAAGGATTATAATTAATATAAAAAAATACCATTCATAAGCAAACATCCAATCATTTGCCATCGCTTTACCACTCCAATGAGTGGGTACTTTTTTAGTCCAGATAGGTAGATAGTATATAAAAAACTGATACCCTAATATAATAGTCGAAAAGATTACAAATGAACAAAATATTAACGTATCTCGTGTGCGATAAGATTTAAAATTCATAATCAAAAGAGTATTATGCAAAAGTAAATTCTTCAATAGAAATATTTTTCGCTTTTCTTGAAGTTTTCAATAAATACGATGAAATCTAATCCAAGACAGAAGTATTAACTATTTATTTTCCAGCGATAACCGCTCAAAATTCGTTAACGAATACAATCATTTACGCGACTTATGATAGATATTTAGACATAGGCAGCCTGCTATTCAAAGTCTTTTATTCTGCGATTGGATTTGTTTTGATAGACCAATAGATATTAGCAACATAAGTTATCAAAAATGAGCTATAAGCAGATTATTATAAACCCTCTATATCGTATTTTGTATTAGTTATATATCGCTCTTGATTAATAAGTAAATTTTACTATCTCCCTTAAATCGAAAAAAGTATTTATAAAATTTTAACCATAAAGATAACTCTTGATAGAAGAAGAAAATAGTTTCAAAAATTGGCTTCAAGAGCGGAGTTGTAGAAATATCCGAGGATGTGCTTTACAAGCACACGATTTTTATAGGCTCAACGGACGGTTAACGCTTCTCAATTTGCTTCTGCAAATTACTAATGCGGAAAGGGGCGCGCAGTCTGGAAATATGTGGTCGGAGCTGCTTTTATACATAAAAGCGAAAGAATTTTACCCGTTTTCTTCTATAGCAAATGATGAAATAACTAATTTATCTGGGAAAATATTAGGGAAATAGAACATATTATATTTTATTCGAATAGCATAGTATTTCTATAAATTGATGTAGAAGCGCACATTGCTTTTTGCCAGTATTTTGTCGGTTTTGTAGGAAATCTTTTTGCTGCTCGAATAAGATAATAACGCAGATTAGCGCGTGTTTAGGAGGTAGCATGCATAGGCAGATTGCGCGTTTGTTATAACATTTTATATATTAGTTTTATGTCCGATAATAAATGGCATCAGAATTCCCAACGCAAATGTGATTATATTTCCAACTAACACCAACATCCAGGCTTTCCTGTTCTTCTCAAATTCTTTATTGCGGTATAAGACTAATTTTACAAATATAAACGCCGCCCAATATTCGACAAGCGTATTAAAGAGTATTATCCAAACTGCGTTAAAAACCCAACCCGAAAACGAAAAAGTTCCTTTATTAATAAGATAGTCGTGTAATAACGTCGGAATTAGGGCGCTAAATTGAATTACAGGTATCACGGCGCACATCGTTGTGACGAAATTTGCAACTATCGATGTCGATAGCCCCATCGCAAAATTTTTGCCACAAAAAGCCCTGCTAAAGAAATATGCCTCAATTGCAATACTTGGCAATATTACATACCATAATGTCAAGTAATCAGCGTAATATAATGCAGGCCAAACGACGTTTGCAATAAACATAGAATATTACATAATTATTTCTTTGCATGAAGTAAAGCTTTTACCATTGTGCTTATTGCAGAAATGCGCCCTTGCGCATTTTTTTATCGATCAAATCGTCGCAAAGAGGTTATTGTCCTATAGGTTTGCCATCTTTTATAACCGCGATATAATACACCAAAAAAAGGCAGTTGTTCCAAATGCCTTTTATTGATAGGCAGGGCTGTAAGAATATCCAAGCGAGCGTGTCATAATTTAAAAACCGCTTTTTTAACAGGTCTTACAGCTCAAACCGGCAACGCATTATTTTGATCCCTTATTTGGGAAACACAACGGTTAGAATCCACTTGAACGCCTCGGGGGCGAATACTGAATGCTCGATGCCTGCCGGCATAACAATAGTTTCTCCGGATTTTAAAATATGCTGTTTCCCGCCAATTGTGAAGCGCCCCGCGCCATCCAATACGGTTGCCATAGCGTCTCCTGTTGAATCGTGCGAGCCTATTTCCTCTCCTTTATCAAATGCAAATAAGGTAATGCTTACTCTGTCGTTTTGCGCGAGCGTTTTGCTTATTATTTGTCCGGGGTGGACTTCAATCAAATCGGAAAGTTTTAATATTTCGCCCTTGGGTATGTTTTTTAGTATTTGCTTCATATTTCATTGCTTGTTATCGGATTCTTTGCGCAAAGATTAAAATCGCCTCCGTCAATCCGTTTTTGTATTTAGATTTCTATAGTATTGCAATAGTCGTTTTATGAATCTTTGTTTGCTCAGTGTTGCCCAATTGCAAAAATTTTTGCCCCATATTGCAGCATTTTTTTTGCGACTTATTAGCGAGCGTAAATGCGCAATATAAGCCCAAAGCTGTTTGTTGGAGCTATTGCGGGTTAAATCTGCATGCGCTCCGCCGATATTAAACCGGTTGGGGTTTCGGCCTATTTGCGTCCAATTCTCAATAGTATTCTGGTATCGAAAAGACTTGTTGTCACTCCAACATAAATTATCTTCGTATCCTAACATTGCATCTATTTATGAAAAAGTCTAAAAAAATTGTCATTATAGGGGGAGTCGCCGCTGGAGCAAGTTGCGCCGCCCGTTTAAGGCGTTTGGACGAAACTGCCCAGATTCTTATCCTTGAGCGAGGAGAATACGTTTCCTATGCAAACTGCGGCCTGCCGTACCATATTGGAGGCGTCATTTCTGACAGGGACGATTTAATAGTTACAAAACCTGAAAAATTTTTGGCATGGTTTAATATAGAAGTTAGACTACATTCCGAAGTTTTGTCTATCGACAGGGCAAGTAGGCGCGTTTTGGTAAAAAATATAGAAAAAGAATATTTTGAAGAATACGATATCCTCGTTATTGCCACGGGTGCAAAGGCGTTTTCGCCAAAAACCTATGGAGATGAAAGCGGAAGGGTGCGGCATTTATGGACTCTACCGGATATGGACGGCATTATCGCTTCTCTCAAAACGGATTCACCATCGGTTTACCATTGTTGGCGGGGGATTTATCGGGCTTGAAACCGCTGAAAACTTGCGCCACAGGGGCGTCGAAGTAAACCTTGTGCAAAGAAGCGGCCATGTACTGCCGGTATTTGACGCAGAAATGGCGCGACCATTGGCGGTCGAATTGAAAAATATGGGGGGAAATGTGTTGTTCGGGCGCGTCGTAAAAAGGTACGAAGAGTCAGAAGGCGGAATCTATACGATTCTTGACGACGGGCAGCGCCTATTCTCAAACTTGGTGATATCGTCAACTGGCGTAAAGCCAAATTCAAAATTGGCTTTGGATGCGGATATAGAATGTTCTAA
>ENA-OPNV01000732-OPNV01000732.1-human-gut-metagenome-genome-assembly--contig:-NODE-732-length-17611-cov-8.827979_pt1 | contig 17611 bp, 17 predicted proteins | sample MGYA00241542_ERZ501781 | MGnify/ENA primary metagenome ERZ501781 (study PRJEB25962, sample SAMEA2042609) | human gut metagenome | biome: human gut; feature: human-associated habitat; material: faeces...
CAACTTTTTATAGTTAAGTTTTCATAAGCATTTCTTAATATAAGTTATTGATTTATAGACGATTAATTGTTAATTTAACGCCGTATTGTTAATCTATAAATATTTAGAATTATGGCAGGAAAGGATTTTCGCGCAGCGTTTAGTAATATGAATCAGGCAGTACGTCCTGGCAATGAACAGCCTGTTGTAAAGAAACAGAAGATGTCTCTTGCAGAGAAAAGAGCCACTATACATGGTGTTCAGACTTATTTGTCTGATGAAGACTATGAGCAGCTTATGCTCACTAAGATTAAGACAAAAAAGAGTTGTGAAGAGATATTACGTGATGCTTTAAAGCAGTATATTCAGGCATTTAAGTAAAATGTCTGCTAAGAGATAGGGTTGGCCATTGACAGAGATTGTTGGATCTTAGGCAATGGCTTTTTTTATTTTGTCTTAAGCTGTACTGATGTTTCCTTGCTTTTTTCTCCGATTATTTGTCTTTCTGCCGGCGGTAAGCTCAAGGTCATGGCTTATCTAATAGAGAAGGCGGCTAGTGCGTATATGGCGGAGAAAGCTGATGGTTTGACCATAGAGGAGTCGTTCTTTCTGTATATCCTTGCTCAGAATTGGGCGAATGGTGATGAGTTTTCATGGGCTTGTGGAGGAGTAGAGGAAGAATGGGTGTCTCTTGTGGAAGAGGCAAGATGGAGTTTCCAGAAGAACCGTTCATGGGAGGGCTTCCTGACAAGACTGAAGCCAACTGTGAAGGATATGATGCGAAGAGGTATCACCTTCTCGATGGAATATTAAGCAAGAGGGGGCGAGTTCCGTAAAAGAAACCCGCCCCCATCGTTATATAAATCTCTCTCTATTTCTAAAGTGATTCATATATATATGTATATCGTAGTGTTCTATTCTTACTTGCTCAAGCTAACAGAATGGCTCATGTTGGCCATTTCTGGAATTGAGTCTACTACGTGTTTCAAGAACATGCCCATGCAAAGAACCATACCTGAAAACATAACTGCGGCGAAAGCCATTGTAAAAATAGTCATCATAATTATTAACCTTTTTAAAATTTATTATTTGTTATTCCTTAAATGCGAGTGCAAAGTTAACACTTTTTTATCGAATAACGGCATCTTTTGCCGAGAAATATCATTGCAATATGTTTTTCTTGATATGGGTCAACCACTTGTTTTTAGCCTTAAAAATGACATTTTGCTATCGGATATGTTGTTTTTGTGACAATAATTTATATATATCATTTTTCTCGCATTGATATGTGTGTAACAAGACAGGGATTCCTGTCAGATGATAAGAAAAGGGCGCTCCTTCCTAAAGGATAGAGCGCCCTTAACTTTTATATCTATATAGGTATTGCGCTATTTGTCTATTGCTTTATTGCATGCTTACAGCATTGATCTTCTTCATTGTCATTTCAAAAAGCAAAAATCCTTTTTACCCTTTTACTTTTTTACCTTTAAAAGTTTGATTGTCTGTGTTTTTCCCATGATGCCTGTTACCACGGCGATTCCATTGTCACGAATCTCCACCTTCTCATATTTGGCATCAACAATCACTTTTCCTTTCAATGTCATAATGCTCCAATGTTTGGGTATCTGTTCAAAGGCGCAATAGGCACCAACAGGTTGCGCTATACTGCAGTAGAGGGGTGGCACGATAACTTTACCATCTACCTTCACGCCCCATTTCTTTCCTGCCTGATACAATTCCTGTAATTTGATGGCATTGGCTCAACATCTTCTTCTCTCGAAGTGCTATGTAATAAATATATGATGTCAAAAATTTGTTCTATAAAGGAAGTGCATACGTACTATAAGCAGTGTAAAGAATTGGATTCTTTCATTGATAATAGTCTCTAGGATTTGACATAAGGTAAACTAACGTTCTATTCCTGATCAGATGTTTTTCCTTTATGTTCAAATGAGAGAAGTTTAGGCTTCCCGCCGACAGGTGTTCAATACTTTTGTTTACTGGAAAAATTGATAGATAAGATAAATTTAAAACGAATGGGGAAAAAGAACAATAAATCCGGTGTTCAGCCGATGAGTCCGGAGAAATATATCAAGGAGAAAGCCCGTATGCTTCCTCTTGGCAAATGCTATACTTATGCCAACTGGAAAGATGCCGATGAAATTATGGTCATCGTGACACGTATTCACCCAAAGGGAACTGTAACATGTGCGGATTTCTGCATCGACAAGTTGTGCAGGGGTCTGATAGGAACCAGATATTTCTTCAACGTATCACCCAGAAAGTTGGCAGAAATTGCTGAGTACTACTCGGATAAAGAGAATGACAGGATGGTGGAGATACCATATGAGGTGGCTCACAATCTGATCTATGGTTCCATTGAATTTGCTGAGGAAGCCGGCATTGAACCTGTTGATGCATGGGACATTACTCAATATATCCTGGAAGAAGATGATGACAACGTTCCTCTCATTGAATATCAATGGGGCTTGAATGGTATGCATTATCTGCTTGCAGAAGACAGGTTGGAGGTATCTTGTTATCTTTCTACCATGCAGGAACATCTTGGCAGAAACTTCAAGTTCCGAATAGGAGATAGTACGGCATATATTGGTGGATGGGATTGGCATGAAGAGGAATTTCAGGGTTGTGAATATGAAATCCATGAGGAAGTGTATGGCTACGAATTGCCATCATATCCAACTCATATCAAGCTGCTGCATCCCGAAGTGATGTCGTATCTGACTTTTCATGCCTATAAATGGATCCTGCCGGATCACATCATCGATCTCTTGCTGACTATAGATCACGAGGAGTTGCGTCAGGACTTGGAGAACATAATCAGGTATGGCTTGGGCAAATACCAGCATTTGAAAGCGACAGGGGAACTGTTTGCTGCCATACGTCATAGCATCATCCTTCTTGCAGAGGTGGGTAACATGGAATCTTTCCGTCTTCTGATGGATGTATTGAAGTTTGAAAGTGATTTCTTAGATCAGTTGAGCTGGCTGGCGACCAATTATCTCTTTGCCCCAACCCTCTACAAGTTGAATCCGGATCCTTTCTCTGAATTCACGAAATTCCTGAAAACGCCAAAGCTTGACCATTACTGCCGCATGAACGTTTATGAATATGTGGAGTTTTATGTTGAAAAGAATCCTGCCTTGAAGGAACAGGCGACAGCGTGGGTAAAGGACATGCTCGTCTTCTATGATGGCAGATTGGAAACCGCTGACTGTTGTGATGGTTACGTGGTGGCTGCGGCCATTGATTTAGCTTGCAGCTTAGGAGCAAAGGATCTCATTCCTATCATCAACAAGTTGCTTTGTACTTATCTTGTTGATTTCAGTGATTGTGGACTTACGGCAGAGGTGGTTGAAGGGCTTCATCGGGGTGAACTGCTCAGGCAGGAGTATGCTCTTGATGTATATGAACGGTATCACAGGTTAGAGGAAGACAGCAACAGGTAATGGAGTAAAGGCATCAAAGCATTCTTCCTTTGGCTGAGTTTTGCAAACTGTTGTCTTTAGTTTGCTCCAAAATTTTGCAATCAGTTGTATATGTAGAAGTTAGCTTTGTTTGTAATTCTTTGGTAACAAGAAAGTAAATAGAATGTATCCTCATTGACCTCAATACGTAATATCATAGTCCTACCTTTGCACCAGAAATTGTTAGTTATGAATTCTCTATAAAAAGGTAGTAAATGAAAAAGCAACGTATGAAGCATTGTTTCTTCGCGCTCACATTATGCTGTACTGCAGGAAGCATGTATGGTCAAGTTGCACAGGATAGCAGCAAGACTATTGAAAAGAAAAGTTCTGTAAATGGTAAAAAATACAGAAGTCGGAGTTCAGCGACGATCCTATAGAACTGAATAATGTAGTGGTTACCGCTTTGGGGATCAAGCGTGAGGAAAAAAGTCTCGGATATGCTACCCAAACCGTATCTGGTTCTGAAATTACGGCAACGATGCCTGCCAACTGGTCTCAAGCTTTGCAGGGACAGGTGGCAGGTTTGAATGTCATTTCAGCCGGTGGTCCCCTGTCATCAACCCAGATTAATCTTCGTGGCAACGTTTCCATGAATATGGACGGAAATGGCGCACTTATCGTTGTGGATGGTGTGCCACTTTCCAGCCCTATGAATAATCCTGGTGGCTCTTATGGTGCCGGTGGCAACTCCGAAGGTTCGATTGACTTTGGTAATGGATTCTCTGATTTAAATCCGGATGACATTGAGAGCATTCAGGTATTGAAGGGAGCGTCTGCCTCTGCTCTCTATGGTTCAAGAGCTGCTAATGGTGTCATTATGGTTACCACCAAGTCTGGTAAGAAAGCCAAGAAGGGATTAGGTATCAGTTATAATTTCAATAATTCCTGGGAACAAGCTGCTCACTTTCCTGATTATCAGTATGAATTCGGACAGGGTGTAGCCAAGAACATCGGTTCTAAGGGGACAGAGTGGGCTGGACAACCTTATTACTCCTATGGTGCAGGTGATGATGGTTTGGCTAGCACCAGTGGTACAAGCTCAGCTTTTGGTGCGAAGTTTGATGGACAGATGTTCTATCAATATGACCCGGAGAAAGAAGGTCGTGCTGATGTGGCCACTCCTTGGAGAGCCTATAAAGACAATCACTCCGGATTGTTCCAAACGGGGCATACGATGACCAACTCCCTGGCCTTGACTGGTAATAACGGTACAGGCAATATGCGTATCTCTTTGACTCATAGTAAGAGTGAATGGATTTTGCCTAACTCTGGCTATCAGCGCTTGACTGCAGCTTTCGCCGGATCACAACAGATTTCCAAGCGTATGAAGATCAATGCACGTATGAGTTATACTTACAGAGATGTGGAGAATACTCCTCAGCTTACCTATAACTCTAACTCCTTAAGCTATTTCCTGATATTCATGAATCCTAACTTCAACCTCGATTGGTTTAAGCCAATGTGGTACAAGGGTAAGGAGAATATCAAGCAGATACGTCCATTCTCCAGTTATCTGCCTAATCCGTATGTTTTGCTTTACGAGGCAACCAACCCTGCAAAGAAGCATAGTTTCAATGGTAATATTTCTGCCAATTTTACCATCAATCGTTTCCTTGATTTGCAATTGCGTTCTGGTTTACAGGCTACGGCTCAGCAGCAGGAGCAGCACAGACCATGGGATGACAAGGCTTTCCCTACCGGTTTCTTCAAGAAGCAGAACATCTTTGACTATGAGGTTAACTCTGATGTACTTTTATCTTACCATAACAGTTTCGAGAATGGACTCAACGTGAATGCTTCAGCGGGTGGTAACATGATGCAGTCGTATTATGATTTGTTGTCAGCTTCTGTTACCGGGTTGAATACGCCTGGTGTATATAGTTTGGCCAATGGAGTTTCAAATCCATTGGTTGGTACCACTATTCGCAAGAAGCGTGTGAACTCGCTTTATTTCATGGCTAATCTGGCTTATCAGGAGATGTTGTTCCTGGATATAACAGGGCGCAATGACTGGTCATCTACCTTGCCGCGCAAGAATCGTTCTTTCTTCTATCCTTCTGTGAGTCTGAGTGGTGTGTTGAATAGCATGATGAAAATGCCAAAGTGGGTTAATCTGCTGAAAGTGCGCGCTTCTTGGGCACAGGTGGGTAATGATACTCAGCCTTACAAGACATCACCTTACTATACAACTAGTGATTTCTCGGGTTCTTTGGTTAAGCCAGGTACACTTTATAATGCCGACTTCAAGCCCGAGATGTCTACCAACTGGGAAGGAGGATTGGATTTCAAAGCATTTGGCAGCCGTTTGGGATTGGATGTGACCTATTATTATAATCGCACCAAGAATCAGATTCTCAATGCTCCCTTTGATCCTACTACTGGATACACCAAGGGTACCATCAATTCGGGATGTGTCAGCAACAGAGGTGTGGAGATCGTACTCCGTGGTACTCCTATCAGGAATAGAGATTGGCAGTGGGATATGACCGCTACCTGGTCAACCAATAAGAACAAGATAGAATCACTTTCAGAATTTGCTGATGAGCGTCAGATTCTCGGTTCTTATGTGAGTGGCAATGTAAGTATCATCGGCACTAAAGGTGGAACCACGGGAGATATCTGGGGCTACAAACTCAAGCGTAATGCTAAGGGTGAGGTGATTATCACTTCTGCCGGTTTGCCTGCTCGTCCTTCTGAGATTGAATATGTGGCATGTGCCTTACCAGACTGAGAGGGTGCGTTCAATACCTCTTTGCGATTCAAGAACTGGTCATTCTCCATGCAATGGGATGGAAAGGTTGGAGGTATGACCTATTCTCAGTCACATCACAAGATGTGCGAACAGGGTCACCTGGCTGAGACCTTGAATGGTAGAAAGCCTGGAACCAGTCTCTACCTGGATATTGCGGACCCTGATGTTTTGAAGCTCTTTGAAAAGCAGAAGATTACTCCTGTAGCTGGTGTGTATTGCATAGCACCGGGTGTGGTTGATAACGGAGATGGTACTTATAGTCCGAATCAGAAACTTGTCACCCTGGAGTCATATTATAAGGAGTATTACCGCATTGGTAATGTGGAAACCAATACTTTCAGTACCACTTATCTCAAGCTTCGCGAGGTTCGTCTGGATTATCAGTTGCCAAAATCTTGGTTGAAGAATACTTTCATCAACAATGCTTCAGTGGGTATATATGGGCGCAATCTGCTTTGCATTACCAGTTATCCAATGTATGACCCGGAGACAACCTCACTTGATGGCAATACATTTGTACCAGGTGTAGAGGTGGGTACTCTTCCTACCAGTCGTTCCTGGGGTGTTAATCTCAAAGTTGATTTCTAGTTAAGAATAAGATGTAATGAACAAAAAAAGAAAGAATCGATGAAAAAGATTTTTAGAAATATAATGACGCTGATGACCGTTCCTTTCATGCTGATGACCTCGGCATGCGAATCAATGGACGATACCAATGTGGATCCAACCCGTATGAATACTGCTAATGCTGGAAGTTTTTTGGATCCTCTCATTTATGGTATGGGCACTTACACCTGGACCCGATACAATAGCTGGACCTTCCAGTTGATGCAGTGCCTTGTAACAACAAACTCCACCAGCGGTGTGGGCTGGTTCAACATCAGTGATACGGCAGGTGATGGCGTCTGGACCAATTATTACAAATGGAATACCAATGCCAAGGCCATCTATGACGAAGCCGTGAAAGTGGGAGATCCGAACTATCAGGCAATTGCATTGACCCTCAGATGCTGGATATTTGAGAACACGACAGATGCCTTCGGTGATATTCCTGTACAGGAATCATGCCGTGGTGAGGAACAGCTCTACTATCCAAAGTTTGAGTCTCAGACTGATGTCTACAGGTTTATCATCGACAGCTTGGATGTGGCGAACAGCATATATAATCTCAAAAAAGGTTTGCAGTTCAATACCAATGGTGACAAGATGTATTGCAGCAGCGGTTCTGACTTGCAGGGCATCCTGAAATGGAAGAAGTTTACCAACTCCTTGCGTTTGCGCGCTTTGCTGCGTGTCTTAGATTCCAAGGAATTGGGTGATTTGGCCAAGGCAGAGTTGAAGAAGATGTTGGCAGATCCTACTACTTATCCGGTTTTTGAATCGAATGATGACAATGCTAAGGTACGTATCTCAGGAATTGCTCCTGATGAAGCTCCAATGACACGTCCATCAGACCTTTCTGCCTACAAGTCACTTTCTGCATTTTTCATCGATCGTCTTCAGGATTGGAAGGATCCTCGTCTGGAAGTGTTTGCAACTCAGGCTACCAATAAGGATCCTCAAACCGGTCAAGAGGTTACTTCCTTTATCGGTTTGCCTAGTGGTTATGATGTGGAAGCCTACATTTACTGCTTCTTCTCCAAATGCGGCAAATCTGGCCACAGCGCCACAGGATATACAGTGTTTCACCTATGCAGAGGTACTCTTCATCAAGGCAGAGTTGGCACAACGCGGTCTTATCTCTGATGATGCCAAGCTGCTCTATGAAAAAGCTGTTGCTGCAGCTATTACGCAATGGGGAGTTGAGGTTCCTGACGGGTATTTTGATAACGGGAAGGCAGCGTATGATGGAACGCTTCGCCGCATCATGGAACAGAAGTTCTATGCACTCTTCTTCATTGATTTCCAGCAATGGTTTGAGTATAATCGTACCGGTTATCCTGATGTACCGAAAGGTCCAGGTGTAGATGCTTCATTGCATATGCCATATCGTTTCAAATACCCAGCTATCTTGCAACGTATGAATCGTGAACATTATTTGGAGGCTGTGAAATCGATGGGTGGTGATGATTTCAATACCCGACTGATCTGGCAGAAGAGACCAGAATTATAATTGATTAGATGTTTAATGAAAGGATTGAAAAAATGAAAGTAAGACTATTTTTGATTGCAGCGCTTCTGATGGGTACTGTTGCCCACATGGCTGCACAGGACAAGAAAGAGTTTACGCTCGAAGTATATGGTGGGGAGATTCCCAATGTCAAGCCAGCTTTTGATGAAGAGCATTTCTTAGGTGGTGAGATTACCAAGAAATGGAATACTTTCCTCTGTAACTATACCCACACCTATGAGATAGAGGTGGGGTTGAGTTCTTCAGGAACAGAATTTAGAAAGCCGGCTGTCTTCAAGGCCGTGGAGCGTGTTAACAAATATGTAAAGAAGAGCTATAAGTCGCAGCATATGACCAAAGAGGAGGCAATTCGAATCATGAGTCATGTACTGGATTGTGCCAACATCATCTGCCTGGAGAGTGATACTGCAGCCTTGGAGGAGGCTGCCGGTGATGCCAATACTGCAGAAGAGGCTTTGGCTTTCTTTGACCATATTAAATTGATAAATGTTTAGTTTTTAGCGTGATGAATAAAAAACTGAGTAAAATTCTGTTGTTAGCGTCTATTGGGGTCATGCCATTGGGTATGGCTGCCCAACAAGCTTCTTCTTTTGTTTTTTCCGGTAAGGTAAAAGACATCAAGGGTAAGGGGATTGCCGGGGTGGTTGTAAACAATGGCCGAAGTTTTGTGCAAACCAATTCTCTTGGAGAATGGACATTGCCTACTGATACCAATGTCTGCAAGTTCGTCAGTATATCCACTCCTTCATCCTATGTGCTTCCCTGCCAGAAGAGCCTTGCTAAAGGCTTTTACGTTCGCGTGGATGAACTTGTAAAAGATCACAGCCGACATGATTTCATTTTGGAGAAGAGGAAAAAGTTATCTGATAAGTTTTATTATATTGCCATCTCTGATCCTCAGGTAAAGAATGAGCATGACATGAAGCGTTGGAAGCAGGAATCTATCCGCGATTTGAAGGGCTATGTGGATACCCTGAGCCGAGAGAGAGAGGTAGTGGCCAATACCTTGGGAGATTTAGTTTTTGACAGTATGAACCTGTATGGTGAATATGCCGCCTCATTTGATGGCATCAAAATGACTACCTTCCAATGTATAGGCAATCATGATTTCGACAAGCGTTATCAGGATTTGCATAATATGACACTTGGTACACCTGTATATGGAGAGCAATATTATCACCGTTTTTTCGGACCTGTCAATTATTCCTACAACATAGGTAAAGTACACGTAGTTACGTTGAAGAATATAAATTACGTGGGTCACAAGAAGTATATAGAGGCTATTACGGATGCTGATTTAGACTGGCTGAAGCATGATTTGAGTTTTGTACCGAAGGGCTCTTTGGTCTTCCTCAATATGCATGCGGCTGTTTGGAATAGCACAGAGGGTGAGGGCAATGTTCGCAATGCAGAGGAGTTGGCCGATGCCCTAAAGGATTATCAGGTACATGTCTTGACTGGTCATACTCATTATTTCCAGAACAATGTCATGGATGCTCAACTTTTGGAACACAATATTGGTGCCGCCTGTGGTGCCTGGTGGAAGAGTCAGGTTAATCGCTGTGGAGCGCCTAATGGTTATCTGGTGATGGATGTGGATGGGAATCAGCTGAAATGGCATTATAAATCCACAGGTCATAGCATTGATTATCAGATGCGTGTTTATGGTAAAGGTAATATGTTGAGTCAGCCTCAATATGTAGTGGTAAATGTTTGGGATTGGGATCCAAGCTGCAAGGTTGAATGGCTGCAGGACGGACAAGCCATGGGTGAGATGGAGAAGTTTGTTGATGTAGATGAAGCCTATGCTGCGAGCAAAGGACATAAGGAAGGTCTTACTGCTACCGGGCATCTGTTTAGAGCCTTGCCTTCTTCTGATGCCAAGAGTATTACGGTGGTATTCACCAATCATTTTGGAGAGAAATATGAGCAAACTGTTCTGATTTCAAATCCAAAAGTTAAGACTCAGATAATAGCACATCGTGGGTATTGGGATACGAAAGGTTCGGCCCAAAACTCGATAGCTTCTTTGCGTAAGGCTGCAGATGCCAAGATTTACGGTTCTGAATGTGATGTGCATATCACTGCTGACAGTGTTATCATTGTCAACCATGACCCGAAAATCAATGATTTGATCATTGCTGATTCAAAGTATGCTGATTTGAAAATACAACTTCTAAAAAATGGAGAAGAAGTATCAACCTTAGAGCAATATTTAAATGAGTTGAAGAATCATCCTGCAATAAAACTGATTCTTGAAATCAAAAGACAACCTTTACAGTGCGACGAAGATCGTCTTACTCGCAAAACGGTGGAGATGGTGAATCGTATGGGCTTGACCAAACAGGTGGAGTATATCTCTTTCAGTTCTGCAGCTTGTGCATTGGTTCGTCAGTTGGATTCTAATGCTGTTATTTATTATGTTAATGGCAATTATACACCAGCTGAAGTGAAGAAACTTGGTTATCAAGGTATTGATTATAGTTATAAGATACTTTTCAAGCATCCTGAGTGGATTAAAGAAGCTCATGAATTGGGATTGAAGGTAAATGGATGGACTTCTGATGATGATGTTATCATCAAGAAGCTCATTGAAATGAATGTTGATTTCATTACTACCAATAAGCCGGTAGAGGCAGAGAAACTGGCAAGGAAGTTCTGATAGCTTCATCAGTACCTGGTTCATAACAGGCATTTATATGGTACAGGATGGAGTTGTAGTATTTAGAACAATCATAATGTTTGGAATACAACGGATAGTAAATTGATTAGTTTATTTCTTAAATCGGTGAGCCATCAGTAAAACTGGTGGCTTTTTTAGTACTGTGCAGATAGGATGCACTGAAAATTTGTACTTTTGTGGCAAATTATTGAGTAATTTGTGACGTAGTATCTTATTTTTGTACTTTTACAGGCTGAAAACGGATACTATTATCCGCTAACATTAATTGAACTACCCACAAGCTAAAGACTTGTAGGATTCCGACTTCATCAAGGAATGCTTGCAAGCAAGTCTTACGCCCTCTCCATCGGTGTAATCGACAGTTCCTGCCGATATATTTCTTAAACCTTCATCAAGTATATTTTTTGCTACATTCAGGTCACGGTCTATTAACTCACCGCAATTTGGGCAAGTATAGTAGCATCATCATTTTTGATCCTGTTCCTGCTAAGATGCGTGATTACTGCAAGATTTCAAAAGAGTTGAAGTCTGATGGTAGTAATGTAGCTGGCGTTTTATGTGCATTGGCACCTGAGGAAAAGAAGAAGGTGGAAGCACTGGTGTCTAGCTATGTTCGACCACTTTCTGAGCGTGATATTAACAAGGTGATATCTGAGCCTGTTAGCCTGATTAAGTCGGATGCCATGCTTTATTATTATGAGGATTGGAATCCCGAACAACCTGTTGATGCAAGAGGTATGAGTGATGGTACGCTTCGTTTTATAGCGATTGTCGTAGTTCTTTTGGCGGTTGCACCTCATAGTTTATTGCTTATCGAAGAGGTGGATAATGGCTTGCATCCTTCTCGTGCTAAGGAGTTGGTTGATATGTTGAAGGACTTGTCACAACAGCGCCAGGTTGATGTGCTCTGTACGACGCATAATCCAGTTTTGTTAGATGAGTTAGGCAACAAGATGATTCCGTTTGTCAGCTATGTTATCCGTGATGAGAATGGTGATAGTCATGTCAATCTCTTGGAAGAAAAAGAGAATCTAACCAAATTGATGGCTTCAGGAACAATTGGTAGAATGATGGTTAACGATAAAATATAATGAGAAAGGTATTGGTGATTGATACGAGTGTACTTTACGTTTGGCTCAAAGTATCAGGAAAGGAAACTTGTGGTCCAAGCAATGCCTTGGTTACATACGAGAAGGTCTCTGAGAAAATAGAGGAAGAAAAGAAGAAAGGAACAACCTTTATCCTGCCACTGGCAACGATCATTGAGACAGAAAATCATATAGCTCATTCTTCAGGAGACAGAATGTCATTAGGTGAGGAATTTGCTCAAATCATGATCGATTCGGCTGATGAGAAATCACCATGGGCTGCATTTACTGAACAAAGCAGTTTGTGGAATCCTGAAAACTTTAAAAAGTTGGCAGAGAAGTGGAAGATCACTGTTATAGGAGGGCAAGCTTTAGGCAATGCTTCTATTGTTGAGGTGGTAAAATATTATACAGATTTAGGATATGAAGTTGAAAGCTTTACAGGTGATGAAGACTTGAAAGCTTACGAGCCTACGGTTGAAATTCCTTGGAGAAGAAGAAAGTAAAGACGTTAACGAATAAAAATATCCATGTGAATCGTTCAATATTTCACATGGATATTCAGTTTTGACAGTATCATATATGTGATACTATTATTGTAAGTAAGGAATGGCAAACTTCACCAGACAATATCCACCTCCAATGAGCCAGCAATAAAGAATGGCAGCCAAGAGGAAAGGCTTAATGCCAGCTTTCTTGAATTTGTCAAAGCTTGTTTCGGCTCCCAATGCTGCCATGGACATGGTCAGGAGGAAGGTGTCCAGTTGGTTAATCCAATCCACTATGCTTTCCGGAAGCAAATCAAGAGAATTGAATCCGATCACTACCAGGAAGAGAATGGCAAACCATGGAATGCTGATTTTAGGCTTGTTGGTATCAGCATTTTCCAGATTATCTCTTTTGGCAACATCCCTTGCAACGGTCCATGCAATCACCAGTAATACCGGTACCAGCATCATCACCCTTATCATCTTCACAATGATGGCATTGTTGCTCACCTCGGCTCCCATGGCATTGGCTGCACCTACCACATGGGCTACTTCATGAACGGTGGAACCCGTAAAGAGTCCCATCATATCTGGTGATAGGTCAAAGATGCCAGCCCTGTAGAGAATAGGGTAGAGGAACATGGATAATGTTCCAAAGATGACTACGGTGGCTACGGCTACTGCCGTCTTGTAAGGCTTCGGACGAATGGCCCCATCTATACCCAATACTGCAGCAGCTCCACAGATGGCACTTCCGCAAGCGGTGAGCAGTGCGATGCTGCGGTCAATTTTCAGGAGTCTTCCCACCAGGATTCCCAAACCGATGGTGCCGCATACGATGATGGCATCCATTACGATGGCAGAGAAGCCCACAGCCATCACATCCTGGAAGGTGAGCTTGAAACCATAAAGGATGATGCCTGTGCGGAGGATTCGCTTGCTGCAAAACTTGATGCCCGGTACCCAGGTGTCAGGCAGGTTGTTACGTAAACTATTGGCATAGAGCATACCAATGATGATGCCCACTACCATGGGGCTAAACGAAAGAGCTTTCACACAGTCCATGCCACCGATGTAGAAAGCAGCGCATGTGAAGAGCGCGATGAGCAATACGCCATGCAGCATACTGCTCCTTTGTTCTGATAATCTCATATTTTTCTTTTTTTGTCGGTTATTCGCTTTTGAAAAGCGGGTGCAAAGGTACGAAAAATCATGAGATGTTGTATATACATAATAACTATACGTTATAATCTTTAGTTATAAATCTCTTGAATGTCTGCTGGAGTTTAGCGGTCTCGCCCCTCTTCTCAACAAATAGAAATTCTCGTTCCATCTTCAGATTCTCAATTTCCAGAACCTTGAATACTTGTTCATAGATACTCCTGTAGATGGCTCTTATGCTGATGATACCCATGCTTAAGGAATGTTCCACGAAATGCTTGATGCCCTCTGTGGTTCCCAGATTCATCTCAATGTTCAGATCAGAAAGAGCAATGCCGTTTTCCTGCAGGGCTTTTTGGATGACATCCAAGGTTCCGGAACCTAATTCACGCAGTACAATCGGTGTCTGCCTGAGAAGATTCAAAGAAATCTCATCTTGCTGGGCTAGGGGATTGGAACAATGTACGAACGCCACCAGCTCATCTTTCATGAAAGGAGTGTATTTAAAGGTGGGCTGCCGCTTGATGCCTTCCACCATACCCAGATCTATCCTTCCTGCAGCAAGCGCATCCTCTATCTCATGAGAATTTCCGCTGAGCAGGGTAATACGAATGTCGGGGTATAGTTTCCTGAATTCAGCAATCAGTTCGGGGAGAACATATTGTGAGATGGTGGTACTGGCTCCGATGCGCAGTTCGCCACCTGATTTCTCTGTGAGCTTCTTCATGTCGAAATCGAGATTCTGATAGGCATCGATAATCTTGCAGGCATGGTCAAGCATAAGTTGTCCGGCACGGGTGAGCTGGATGCGATTGCCGATTCTGTCGAACAGTTGCACCCCATATTCCTTTTCAAGCTCTTGTATGTGCTTGCTGATGGCAGGCTGACTGATGAACAGTTCGTTGGCAGCCTTAGTGAAACTCAGGAGTGTAGCCACACTTCTGAAAACTTTCAGTCTTGTATCTATCATTTTATATTCCTTTGTTATTTCAAAAATCCTCGTCAATATGATGCCGAGTGCAGCAGTCGAGTAAGTGGAGGGAATTTCACCCACCCTTCTCTCGGAACCGTGCTTGACAGTCTCCCATCACACGGCTCTTCGTACTTAACTCTTTTGTTTCTTAGTTTATATTCTTTATTAATCTAGACGTGGATAGGGTACAAAGTAGTTCATCCATCCACTAATCTGCGTATCAACTTCAGTGCTTATGTCTAGCAGACAAGCAAAAGTCTTACGATTCAGTTTCCAAGCCCTTATGGCTTCTTTAATCCTCTTTATCGACTTATTGCTTATTGCAGGGAGAAAAGCAGTAAAGTTTTGACCCGTCTTTCTGTTTCTTGCACCTCTAGGTCTGAAGGTAAAGCCTAGAAAGTTAAAGGAAGTATGCTCCGAGTCACCTCTTCGATTGCTATCCTTACAATAGACTATCTTTGTCTTCTCCTCATTCAGTTTCAATCCATATTCTTCAAAGCGTTTCATTAGAACAGCTTTCAAGAACCGGGCTTGCTTCTCCGATACGCAGTGGCAGATGGTGGCATCAGCATAACGCTCAAACGGAATCGTTGGATAGTTACGTGACATCCATTCGTCAAAGACGTAATGAAGGAACAAGTTTGCCAAAACCGGACCTATCACAGAACCTTGGGGAACTCCCATCGTTCGCTCTATCACTTCACCTTTCGATGTCTGATTGGGAACCTTGAGCCACCGCTCAATGTATAGAAGTACCCATTTCTCCTCTGTATGCTTGCGGATAGCCTTCATCAACAATTCATGATTGATTGTGTCAAAGAACTTACTTATGTCCATATCAAGCACCCAGGGAGTCACATAACAGCGCTCCTTAGCCTTGGCTATGGCTTGATGCGCTCCCTTGCCTGGACGATAGCCGTAGGAATCTTCCTTGAAGATAGGTTCGAGTATGGGAGTCAGTACTGATACTACTACCTGCTGCGCTATTCTATATTCAATCGTCGGTATGCCCAGAGGGCGAGTACCGCCATTGGATTTGGGTATTTCTACCAGCTTTACCGCTTTGGAAAAGTAGCATCCAGAACTCATGCGATTCCATATCTTATAAAGGTTCTTGGACATTTCTTTGTCAAATGTCTTCTGGTCAACCTTATCGATACCCGCACTGCCCTTGTTTTCCTTCACCTTGTGGTAAGCTTCCCACACCAATCGCTTGTCTATTACAAAAGGTTTTGCCTCGTTCATTGTTTCATCCTCAATTTCTTAAGTTGGACTTTAAATTTGGCTAAGCACGCTACCCTCTTCGCTCCATCCCCATTACAGAAACTTCAGCACTACTACGAGGTAGTCCGCCACAGACATGGACATCAGTACTTTCTGCCTTGCGTGTCACGGCTCTCAGCATTTTCCCTTAGCATTCCATGTCTATTTCTCCTGTTCCTCCAAAGAGCCCATGTCAAGTTCATGCCATCTCTACACCGCACACCCAGCAGACAGTAAACAGGTTTCCTCTGCCATTATCCCAAGATGAAGAATAGACCTTAGTTCTGATGTAACTTACTAACTTTGCTAACGATGCGTCATCAATGGTTCACTTGCGTTCATCTCCTTGACACATAACTTACCAACCTTACGGAAGGCTTTCAATTGTCGTTCACTACCCATCTGTTTCCATCAGAGCAGCACAAAGTGGTTTGCAATCAGCACCTGCATGCCGAATGCGGTGGGTCTGCCACCATCTCTTTAGAAGTTACGACAGAAATTTATCAAATATAGCCAATATCAGACTTCATTCTGTCTCAGGACACACAATCAGGCTGCAAAGATAACAAAATTCTAGAAATCACTCGCTGGTTTCGCCTAAAAATAGTAACTTTGCACCCAACAAAAAGAAACCAAAGACATTATGAACATAAAGAATATCCATTTGGCCTATTTTAGTGCCACTTTCTCCACCAAACGTATCGTTCGTGAGATAGCATCCCAGTATCAGAAGCCTGTCATTGAGTATGACATTACCTCAGACGTGCTGAAGGATGATGTCTCGCTGGGAAGTGATGGCGATCTGCTGATAGTGGGCGTACCTTCCTATGCTGGTAGAGTCCCGGAAATGGCAGTTCGCTCTTTGAGACGTTTTCTTGGAAACAATACCCCAGCCATCATCGTATCAGTCTATGGAAACAGAGCATATGATGATACGCTCATAGAACTGAAGGATCTGATGGAATCCCACGGCTTCAAGTTGCTCTCAGCAGCAGCCGTCATAGCCCAGCATTCTATATTTCCCAAGATAGCAGAAGGAAGACCTAATGCGGATGATATGGAGAAACTCCATGATTTTGCTTCAAAGAGTAGGGAACTTCTACTCCAGATACCAAAGATGTCAGCAGTCAGCCGACTGATGGTAAAGGGAAATCGCCCTTATCGTGATACCAAGCCTATTCCTCTGCATCCAGAAGGAAGTAAGGGAAAATGTACATCCTGCCATGCCTGTGTGAAAATGTGCCCTGTCGGAGCCATCACTATGGGGGAACCCTACAAGACCAACGAAAAGAAATGCATCTCTTGCGGACGCTGTGTCGTGGTCTGTCCTGAGCAAGCCCGACTTTTCGGTGGCCTGCTGTATAAGGCTGTCAGCTGGAAATTCGAGAAAGCGTATTCGGAACCTAAGCAGCCTGAATTTTTCTATGTGAATGTTTAAAGAATCAGATAGCAATGAGTAGATACAAGAATATCGTCTTCGATGTAGGAAGTGTATTGGTGAACTGGATGCGCATGAACCTGTATACCACTCTTTTCAATGGGAATAAGGCATAAGCATTGTTGTCTGAGTAAATGTTCAATACATGCCTACGTGATGTCTTA
>ENA-OPNV01000738-OPNV01000738.1-human-gut-metagenome-genome-assembly--contig:-NODE-738-length-17562-cov-2.327069_pt1 | contig 17562 bp, 16 predicted proteins | sample MGYA00241542_ERZ501781 | MGnify/ENA primary metagenome ERZ501781 (study PRJEB25962, sample SAMEA2042609) | human gut metagenome | biome: human gut; feature: human-associated habitat; material: faeces...
AATAGATTGTCAAGTGCTGTAAAATCAAATCAATTGCAATATTAACACTAAACTCTATATTGATTATTGCCAAGTTTAATGGTAAAATATATAAAATTTTTTAATTGGTGAAAAATATGAAAAATGTTCAAATTTATACTGACGGTGCCTGCTCCGGAAATCCGGGTAAAGGAGGCTGGGCCGCAGTACTTGTATATGGAAAAAAAGAAAAAGAGCTTGTGGGTGGAAGCGAAAGTACAACAAATAACCGTATGGAGCTTTCGGCAGTGATTGAAGCTCTAAAAGCACTAAAAGAACCTTGCGAAGTTAAACTTACAACAGATTCAAAATATGTGTGTGATTCAGTAACAAAAGGCTGGGTTTACTCCTGGCAAAAAAACAATTGGAAAAAAGCAGACAAAAAGCCTGCTTTAAATGTAGATTTATGGGAAGAATTATTGCCGCTTTTAGAAAAGCACACAGTTACATTTAACTGGGTAAAGGGGCATAACGGGCATCCGTATAACGAAAGATGCGATGAGCTAGCAGTAAACTACTACAAAAATCTTTAAATATCGTTTTTATTAAGTATTCCTATACCCACACCCAATTTACCGCCACTTTGCATAAAGCGTTTAGCGTTTCTTTGCAAAGTGGTTTTTTCTTCATATTTTGATTTTATAATTTTTCTTTTTCCAAAAATGCGTTCAATCGCCTGCCTGTCATCTTCAACCGAATATACCAAATCAAACAATGATGAAAACCGCAAAATATTGCTTGAACTATCCATAAATCTCCAATTTTCACCATATAACAACCAACTTTCACAAAAGAAATATTCAAATTTATAATCGAAAAAATACTGTGCAAAAAAGGATTTTGCTTTTTTAACGGAATTCACACAATCTGCATAAACAAGCTTTTCACCCTGCGGAATATGAACATATATAAGATTTTCACCGAAATTAAAAGGTAATAAATCATAATTCAAAGTGCGATTATGACACTTATAAATTTGAAATTGAAGCCTACCTATTTTGAAAAGCTCAAAATTAAGATGATTTTTTATCCAGGCAAGATTTTTTAAACCTTTGTTGTTATTATTTTCACACCAGACGGCAATATCTTTCATTGTATCAAAATATATATCATCACTGATATTTGCTCTTTTATATTTAGGATAAGTAATTTCTGCACTATACATTAAAGCAATTGCAAGTTTAGTTAAATCATTCTTTACAAAAAGTGATTTAAAATCACCGCTTTTAGCTTTATTACACAAATAAATAAGCTTAGCCCTGTCTTTATCAACAAGGCTAAGCACTTTATTTTTTAATTTGGTATTAAGATTTATTTTATCCGCTAATAACTGAATATCCATAAAATTACTATTGTGCCGGCTGAGTATCGGAAGCCTGAGTATCGGAAGCCTGAGTATCACTTACCGGGGCAGATGTATCTGCCGGCTGTGAAGATTCATACTTTGAAATAAGGCCTGATGATTGAATATGAACCACTTCGTATTTCATTTTGTAATTTGTTAGAACAGGCAATACTTCTTTATTTAAGAAATTACTGTCCGCATGCTCATCCTGGACCGTAAATTCTCTATTACTGTCCTGATACTTAATTTCCCTTTCCAATGAGCCAATATCATCAAGTTCTGTACCCTCATAGAAAATATAAGTACCCTTGATTGTAATAGTATTAGCAAAAGGATTTACAGCCTGGGTTGTATAAGATTTTTGAGTTTGGGCAGTAGTTTGCTTTTGCGGTAATTTGATAGTACCGTTATTAAATAAAACAACAAGTACAACTGCAAGTATCGCAATTAAAACGCAAAGAACATATGGCCATTTTTTCTTTTTCTTTTCTTTCTTAAATCTATGCCTTTCCAAAGTAGGCATATCCGAATCCTCATCAACATGAGTATTTTGCATACTCACCTCTGTGTTAGCCTCTTGGTAAGAGGCATCATCTTTTTTATGTACAACAAGAGGAGAATCAAGATTTTCCTCTTTAATTTCTTCAATATCCATAAAAATCTCCCAAGAAAATTTATTACTTGAATTATAACACAAATATATCTGATTTTCAATAACTATTGAATTTATTAAAACAAATTGATATAATTAAACTATCAACTAATACACACGGAGTGATTTTATGAAAATATTAGCATTTGATATTGGCGGAACAAATATTAAATACGCATTATGTAACGAAAAATTCAATATTACTGACAGGCATACCGTCCCTACCGAAGCAGAAAAAGGCGGTCAGGAGCTTGTTCAAAAAGTCATCCGTATAATTGAAAGCTATGATGATATTGACAGAATTGCAATATCAACAGCAGGTCAGGTTGACAGCAAAAACGGAATAGTTGTTTATTCCACCGGAAACATCCCGTATTACACCGGAATGATGATTAAAAAAATCATCGAAAACAAAACAGGAATATTAACCTATGTTGAAAATGATGTTAATGCATTTGCCCTCGGCGAAGCAAGATTCGGCGCCGGCAAAGGTCACAGCGACTTTTTATGCCTTACATACGGAACAGGTATCGGCGGTGCATTATTTCTTGATAACAAGCTTTATAAAGGCAACAGCTCATCTGCCGGTGAATTCGGCCATATGATTACCCACGCCGGTGGAAGGCAATGTAATTGCGGCGGCGAAGGTTGCTATGAATGCTATGCATCGGCAAAAGCTTTAATAGAAGCAGTTAACAAAGCAAATTCAACAAATCTTGATGCTTTTCAAATTTTTGAAAAAGAAAACTTTGATAAACCTGAAGTAAGGTCGGTTATTGATAAGTGGATTGATGAAATGATTATCGGCTTGATAAACATTATTTATATATTCAATCCGCCTTTGATTGTACTCGGCGGCGGAATTATGAATGAAGATTATGTTATTGACCTTATAGACAGAAAAATATATAATCTTTTAATGGATAATTTTAAAAATGTAAATATAGTAAGGTCAAAGCTCAAGAGTGATTCGGCACTGCTCGGAGTTGCTTATGAAGCCGCAAAATTATAAATACAGACATAAAGGCGACGTACCGCAGTAGGTACATCGCCTTATATTATGCCGTTAAATTTATTATCCCGATTATAGATAAATGAAGAGGATAGTAAATATAGAAAAGCCATTTCATAAATTTGTTAATTTTCGGTTTTTTGCCGCGTTCTCCATTATAGAGATAAATTATCGGAATTGAGAGAACTACGCACATTTGTATAAGTCCATATGCCTTATCAATTGCAAAGAAATATACCGCCGAATAAATAGCTACATAAAAAATCATCCAAAACATTTGATTTTTAAACTTTCCTCTGTTTGTGCCGATTGCTAAAATGCAAAGTGAAGCAACGCAGCTCCAATCGCTCGGCAGAGTAATCACACAAATTGCAATAATGCTTAATACTTTTACAAATGATGTGAGTTTTTCACTGTTAGCAACTCGGAGCATAACAAGCCCCCACGCAAGCGACCACATAACGCTTGTTTGATTTAAAACATTACCATAATAGAAAGGAATAAACGACTTTGCATCAACAAAATCATTTGATGCAAATATATAAGCAAAATGCGAAATTACAGCAAATATAAAAAGTCTTGCAGTGTATTTGTTTATATTTTTTGTGTAGTGGTAACCCTCTGCAATAAAATAGCACATAATCGGGCAAGTCAACCTGCCGATAATATGCATCATAACCGGCACCGCATCAAGCGGATAACCGGGAAATACTGCCCAAGCGATATGGTCAACCGTCATAGCAACGATTGCAATCAATTTAAGTTGATTAGAATTAAGTAATTTGTTTTTCGTCATAATTAACACCGAAATGATTTTATCATCCAATCGCTGCCAAAACAGCATAATACGCGCAATTAAAATCTTATTTTACGACTTGTTTCATTTCATTTTGATAAAATTCAAGTGCTTTATCTATTGCTTCCTTACCGGCAGGTTCAAACGGTTGCAAAACGCTGAATACATGCGGTAAACTTTCGCCGTATTCATTACCGTAATTTGCAAGTTCGCACGAAACGCCGTTCTTTTTCAGAAGCTCATAAAGCTGAACGGTTTGATTCTTTGCAAGAGTATCCCCACTGCTTGTAATCAAATATGTAGGCGGCATTTCATTTGCAAAAGGCAAAATCTCATCAAAATCCATATAATTGTATGTTTTGCTGTTTTTATAATTTTTTCCCCAAAGCGGCTTTGTATAAACGCTGAACCAACCACCGTCTTTCATATAGGAAACAGGAGAGGTCAAAACCAGAGCAGTCAGCTTAATGTCGGCGCTTTCGGTACCAAATATATCTCTTAATTCTTGACTTTGAAGTAAAACACTTGCGTAAGATGCCAGCATACCGCCTGCCGAATCGCCTGTAAGCATAATATTTTCACGGTCGCAAGGATAGTTGTCAATATTTTCGCCTATCCATTTAAGCGCAGACATAACGTCCTTAATCTGCTCATTAACATTAACATCAGGCACAAGGCGGTAGTTAATATCAAAAACAACATATCCCCTGTCGGCAAGCGCACGGCAATAATTTTCATTAAGCCCTTTATCACCATACATCCAACCGCCGCCGTGAATATCAATAATAACCGGAAGCTTATCATTTTCAGAAATATTGTTAGGATACATCACATCAAGCTTGTGATAATAATTTCCGTCATCTATGTATGGAATATCGCTTATAAGTTCAATATTTTGAGGAGGATTTTGCTTCGCGTGCTTGCTTTTATCACCACCGTCACAAAAGCGCCAAACCATTTGCATAATTTTAATAATAGGATTTTTAGCTATTCCCTTTCCGCTTTCATCTTTATAATCAACTGAATCTGATTTAACCATAGCTCCTACATAAATAACATTCTTATCGTTGTCATATCTAGGCAAAGTAGTTAAATTTATAAAAGCAACGGCTACGATAACTATTGCCGCAATAACAAGCAAAACAATTTTCAATTTTTTCCCTTTCTTACTTTCAACCTTTTCCTTAGTTTTCATAATTTTACTCCTAATTTTGATAGTTTTATATTACAGCATACAAGTAAAATTGTCAATTTATTACTTTATGATTATTCAATATAAAAATATATTAGCAAATACTCAACTATAACATAAAGCACAAAATAAGTGCTTTATATTATTGTTTTAATATCCATAATTACGCCTTCTACATTCATGATATAAAGCCCAAATTGGGTCTTCTTTTCCATATGGACAACCACTTGTCCTTATCATTTCCCAACCTTCCCTGTCTGCAATTTCTTTAATTGGTTTGTGTAGTTCGGCTAATGAGCCATAGTCACTCCTTACAAACTTCTTGCCCCAAATTTCTTCGAACTCCGCAAACTGTTTTGGATCGTCGCTAAGTAACAAATTGAGCAAATAGCGCTGCCTTTTTTCGTTTGTGCCAATGTAACCTTGTTCAAGCTTGTCATCAATTTTTTTTGCGTGTCTTTTTTCGGAGAGGCTCTTACCTGTTAAAAGCGCACTACCTCCTGCGATTGTGAATAAATTTACTAATAAACCCATAATACTAATTTCCTTTCTTTTAAACTAATTCTTTAATTTCAAATTCAAACTTGCAATCATTGTCATCACAAGCCTCAATTTTAAAGCTCTCAGAATATTCTAAAAGCTGCCGAAAAACCTCGACACGTCGAGGTGTAGAAATTATCCACGAGTCAAATTTACCATTTAGAACTAAACCTTTAGTTATGCTCACTTTCACAAAACCTTCAACCATATTGTCATTTAAATCATAATTGAACATTTTTATAAAGTTCGCAACGGCAAAAAGCTTCTGCTCGTCATAATCTTTATCAGGATAAAAAACCTCAGTCTTTTCTCTTAAGTCATAAAATATTGACCTATCATCGTCAAAAACCTTAGCATCGTAACAGCTCGGGTCTCTAACTGTCGAACCTTTCCTAACTTTCGTACCTTTTACAAAAACCGGAAAATAAATTTCTTCATTCATTTCATCAAAGTTAATTATTGCTTCATCGGCAAATTTGAAAACCTTTGCAAGGTAAGTCAGAGCGTCACCCTCAAATACCATCGGGCTTTTCTTTGTAATCGTTGCTTTGGAATTAGTTGACATAATACTATCAGGCTCATCAACCTCGTTTTCAACATTAAACCCAAAATCTCGAAGTTTAAAAACCTCATGAAACATATACAAAAACCTAAAGGTATTTGCTTTGTCAACCTTTAAGCTTTTGTTATAATTATCTTTTTCCTCTTGTGATAAGTGAAAAAACTTATCAATGGCATCCATAATGCCCTCTTCGCTTGTAAAATCCATCATATAAAACTCTTTTCTTAAATAAATTCATAATAATAATTCATCCTCAAATATTCACTTAAGGACTTAGTAAATCGTTAAGTTTTTGAACATACAATTTAAGTTTATACAAGCCGTCTAATCTCACCGCTCAATGTATCAATACAGCCGTAAGGCACTCAACCGAGTAGAGTTTATGTGAGTTTCAGGCAAGACGCCCTTAATTGTCTGTTTATCCACCAGCTTGATACAAAAGAACACCAAAGCAACAAGGCTTTAGTGTTCAAGTATGTACCGTTCTAACCGTGATAGATGCTGAAGCCACATCGACTTCAAGGTATCCGTTTGCTATTCTTTCTACACTTATAAAAGTGTAGCCGACAAGGTGCGGGATATTCAATTTGTAGTATTAAGCACAAAATAAACACCGCACTTGCGTGCGGTGTTTTGTTTTTGTTTTTGCACTCTTTACACTTATATAGTTTTTTTTGGCTTGAACCGCCCAAAATTTTGTAAACAGTTTATTAACAATTGTTAATAATTTATGAACTCATTTACAAGATTGATTAGTAGTTGGCTATGCTCGCCCGTTTTAAGTCCCGCGCGAATATAACGGATACAATCGCGTTGCATATGTGCGCCATCAATTGCCTTTGTGCCTTTGCGCCTTTGCATTTCATTAAACGCACCCGTGGCGGTGCGCCTACATAGCGGACTATATGCAACATAGCGTAAATATCTTTGTTTATCTTTGCTTTGTGCTTTTATACAGTCCTTAAGTAATTGTAAATCATCACTTGTTAAACTTAAAGCGTGCAAGCCGTTTAACTCGCTTTCAGTCCACTTTGCAAAGTCTAACATATCGGTAATATATATCATCTCGTCGGTGTTGCTATCCGCCGTTAATTCAAGCGGTATTGTTTTGCGGTTGCCTATTGTAGCGGTTGTCGCTCTCTCGTTATAGTTATAATCATTAAATGATATATAAATAAAACGGCGGAACGCTTGCAAGTCTGTTAGTTGCTTTTCTAACTTACAATCTTGCAATGTTGTTACTATTTTAGGATTGATAGTTTTATATTACAGCATACAAGTAGAATTATCAATTTATTACTTTTCATTGACTTTCATTTATACCAATGATATAATTTTAACGTTCGCTCAGGGAGCGATTGTTCAGTAAAAAGCAAAAGCCGAACAGGGTGCAGACTGAGATAGCAACATCTTGTTCGGCTTTTTTATAATATAATTGTTTTTTGATGTGATTTCAATAAAACTTATACAGAAATAATTCAAGCAAAGTTCTGGAGAATATAAAAATGACAAAGGACGAATATTTAATAACAGACCCACCACTAAAAGCGTTGACTGTTTTTGCAATGCCTATGATTTTAGGCAGCTTTTTTCAACAAGTTTACAATATGGCTGATTCAATCATCGTCGGTCAATTTGTAGGCTCATCTGCGCTTGCAGCCGTCGGTGCCTGTGCCGCACTTACGAATGTTTTTATTTGCATAGCACTCGGTGCAGGTGTAGGCGCAGGTGTACTTGTAAGCCGTTATTTTGGTGCTCAAGATTACGGGAAAATGAAAACAATCATTTCTACTTCTTTAATAAGTTTTTTGCTTTTAAGCGTATTTCTCGGTGTTTTTGGATTTTGCACTTCACATTGGATGATGAGCATACTGAAAACGCCTGCGGATATAATGAAAGATGCGGTGCTGTACTTACGTATCTATTTTGTTGGCTTTCCGTTTTTATTTATGTATAATATTCTGTCAACCATGTTCACTTCAATCGGTGAATCAAAAATCCCGTTATGGCTTTTAATATTTTCGTCTGTTTTGAATATCATTATGGATCTTTGGATGGTGGGAGGTCTTAAACTCGGAGTATTCGGTGCAGCTCTTGCCACTCTTATTGCACAAGGTATTTCAGCCATACTTTCGCTTTTGATTTTTCTTTACCGTATGCGAAAATATGCAAGTTTGTTTCATTGGTTTGACAAAAAAGAACTGCGTACAATGCTTAAAATCGCCGTTCCGTCTATCCTTCAACAATCAACAGTATCAATCGGAATGATGATTGTGCAAGCGGTTGTAAATCCTTTTGGCACGCAAGCACTCGCAGGCTATGCGGCAACAATGAGAGTAGAAAATGTTTTCTCTCTGATATTTGTATCCATCGGGAATGCTGTGTCACCCTTTGTTTCGCAAAATCTCGGCGCAGGAAAAATCGACCGTATTAAGAAAGGCTACCGTGCCGCTTTACTGTTAGATGTATGCTTTGCCGTTCTTGCATTTGTAATTATTGAAACGGTGCACACTCAAATTTCTTCGCTTTTCTTAGGCAAAGACGGAACGCAATTAGCGTATCAGGTGTCCGGTGATTATATGAAATGGATTGGCTACTTTTTCGTATTTATGGGCATCAAAATGGCAACAGACGGCGTTCTTCGTGGAATCGGAAATATGCAACCGTTTTTAATTGCAAATATGGTTAACCTTGCAATTCGTTTGTCCGTGGCATTGATTTTTGCGCCCCGTTTCGGTATTGCCTTTGTTTGGCTTGCCGTACCGGCAGGCTGGCTTGCAAACTTTGTCATTTCTTATGCAGCACTAAAAAAATCTTGGCCCAAGGATACCTTAAATTAGAAATATTCAACTTATCAAACAAAACAGGTTTGTCCAAAATTTTAGGGCAAATCTGTTTTGTTATTATAAAATCGCATAATGTATACGGATTTTATCAATATTATAAGCTATCAGATAACACCTTGATTTTTTCATCACGGCTAAGAGTCTTATACCCGCCATCCATTGTTAGTGTTAAATCGGCAATGTTTTCTATATCATCTTTGGTAACTCCCAAATCGGATATATTAGTAATAACACCAATTTCGTTCATCCAGTTTTCCATTGCAAGTAATCCTTCTTTTGCAATTTGCTCATCTGTTTTGCCTTGAGGGGAAACGCTCCAAACATTGATTGCAAAACGCTTAAATTTATCAAGTCCGTAAGGCATAATATATCTGTAATATGCGAGAGAAACAGCAGAAAGCGTCATACCATGGGTTGCGTTTGTATAACCTCCGAGTGCCTGACCGAGCATATGAACCTCCCAATCGGTTGTTTTGCCTTTGGCAATAAGAGTGTTAAGCGCCCAAGTGGCAGTCCACATAATATTGCTTCTTGCCTCGTAATCGTTAGGATTTTTTATCGCAATAAGGCTTGAGTTAATAACACTTTTCATAAGTGCTTCGCTGATATAATCGCTTGTATTATCATCAGTTCCTGAAAAATATTGTTCGCAAATATGATTGAAAATATCATAAATTCCCGACACCATTTGGTATTTCGGCAATGTCATTGTAAAGCGAGGATTAAGGATTGTAAATCTCGGCATAATTTTTTCATCTGCAAAGACATGACCGATTTTTTCTTTGGTATTCTGATTTGTAATTACAGAACCTGCGTTCATTTCCGAGCCTGTTCCAACCATTGTTAAAACACAGCCAATCGGTATTATTTCACAATCCGGCTCTTCAAAACGGACAAAATATTTTTCCCAAGGATCATCATTACAATTAACAGAAACAGAAAGCGCCTTTGAAAAATCGCAAACAGAACCACCGCCAACTGCGAGAATAAAATTCGCATTATGATTTCTTGCTATTTCTATACCTTCATAAAGTTTTTCAACAGTCGGATTTGGCATCACACCCTCAATTTCTGTGATGTTTTTATTACTTTCTTTTAGAATTTTGATTATATCGTCATAAATGCCATTCTTTTTTATAGAACCTGTACCATATACAAGTACAACATTATCACCGTATTTATTCAATTCATCACTTAAATTGGATAATGAATTTTCTCCAAAATAAAGTTTTGTCGGATTACAATAACTAAAATTTCCTAACATAATTTTGCTCCATTCTTTAATAATATAGAAATTTCATTACACATTTTTACCCATTTGATATGCAAGTTTCATTGCAGGGTGATTTTTAATTTCACCTTTTTCATACACACCACCAGCGACAATAACACCTTTTTCAACTGCACCTTCGACACAATCGGCATAACCTCTAAAACAAGCCAATGTTGTATCAGCTGACGATTTTTCATTGTCAGCCATAGTAGTAATATAATAAAATTCCTTGTTTTTAACCTCTAACCAACGAGCAACAGTACGGTCGATAACTGCTTTTAGCTGTGCATCTATTGAATAAAAGTAAACCGGACTCGCCAACACAAGAACATCAGCATCAATCATTTTTTGTAAAATTTCAGCCATATCGTCCTTAAATACACACGCACCGCTATTTTTACTGCAATGGTAACAAGCAATACAATGGTGTATATTCTTTTCGGACACTCTGATTTTTTCAACATTATGACCTGCTTCTGTTGCTCCTTTGGCAAATTCATCACACAAAATGTCAGAGTTACCGCCTTTTCGTGGACTGCCTGACAGAATTAAAACTTTTTTACTCATAATTAAGTTCTCCCATTAAGAATTTATTGCGTTAAAATATTCCTCATCTGACACAGCTTCCAGCCATTCATTTGATGTATTTTCTCCCGGAACTTCTACCGCCAGATGGGAAAACCAGCTATCAGGAGCAGCGCCGTGCCAATGCTTGACATTCGCAGGAATATTTACAACATCGCCGGGCAGCATTTCAATAGCTTTCTTCCCCCATTCCTGATAATATCCTCGTCCGGCAACACAAATCAAAATTTGACCGCCACCGTTTTTTGCGTTATGAATATGCCAATTGTTTCTGCATTTCGGCTCAAAGGTTACATTGAAAATGCCAACCTGGTCTTTAGAAACAGGAGCGAGAAAACTCTTTCCGCTGAAATACTGTGCAAAGCCGTCGTTCGGCTCACCAATTGGAAATATCATTGATGAAGCATGTTTTTCAATCGTAATATCTTCAGTTTCCTCGTTCTTATCATTCCACACTTCTTTTGCCATACGAAATGCAGCCCAAGCTTTTGGCCATCCTGCATAAAAAGCATTATGTGTTAAAATCTCCGTGATTTCTTCTTTTGTGATTCCATTTTTCTTAGCACTTTCCAAATGGTAACGAAAAGCGGAATCGATTAAACCTTGCGACATTAAAGAAGTAACTGTAACAAGTGAACGGTCTCTAAGCGATAACTTGTCTTCTCTGCTCCAAACCTCACCAAACAATACATCATCGTTTAATTCAGCAAATTTCGGAGCAAATTCTCCTAATTCTTTTCTACCGGCTGTTTGTTTTACTGCCATAAATTTCAACCTCCTAAATTTTGAAATTAGCTATTGAATATTTTTTTAATCTCTGTTATATTGATAATAACACCTAAACCTAACTTTAAGTCAAGAGTTTTTTTAATTTTTTTGGAGGGAAAAATATGTATACAATCGGTCAAGTATCTGAAATGTTTGATTTACCGGTATCAACTTTGCGTTACTATGATAAAGAAGGGCTGTTTCCTGAATTAAATCGCACATCGGGAATTAGACAATTTGGCGAAAATGAAATTGAGGCATTGCGTGTAATTGAATGCTTGAAAAAAACAGGATTACAAATAAAAGATATTAAGCAATTTATGTCTTGGTGTATGGAAGGAAGTTCAACATATACCAAAAGAAAAGAGTTGTTTGAAAACCAAAAAAAGCAAGTAGAAGCTGAGATTGCCAAGTTGAATAAAACGCTTGATATGTTAAATTTCAAATGTTGGTATTACAGTGAGGCTATCAAAGACGGAAACGAGGAAAGACTCAAAAATATAATTCCAAACGAATTACCGAACAGTATTAAATCGGCATATATCAATTCGCACAAAGAATAAAAAACGGTATGAAAATGAAAAATCGGCGTACGGAAAAGACTGTGCGCCGTAGTTTTATCTATATGGGAAAAACAAGCAAAATCGCCGTAAATAGCCGTAAATAAAGGAAAAAAGCGCCGAAAATTCGGTGCTTTTTTTGGCAGGGGCAGAAGGACTTGAACCCTCGGCACGCGGTTTTGGAGCGAAAAGCACGCTTTCAGTTAAGCCGCGTGTCAAAATACAGTCCCTCTAAAATTCCGCATAAAAACAGCACTTTCAGGATATGAAAGTGCTGTTCGTTTTTGTCTTTATAGTTTTTGTTGAAAATTGATGCTTTTTTGATGCTCTTGGAAATTGAGAAGTATCATAACTCAAATATAATGCACCCCACTGCAAGAAACGGTGACAAATAATAGTAAAGCCCTTTTGATATGGATTTACTATTTATATGTTTATTATAGCATTTGATTAGAACTCGTGTTTATGTTTATTTATTGATAGATAATAAATTGAAAAGTCCGAGGCTCAATTATAAATTCACTTATTCCAAAGTGACATTAGAGTTGTCACTTTGGATGTCACTTTTAATTTATAAATAATTGTAGTATATCGCCCTTCATCAGCGTAAGCGGTTGTCGTCAATTCAGACTTGATAACGAACGCATCACCAAATCCACATCTTTGTTCTCAAGCTCTTGAATAATATGCAGATAAGTTTTCTGCGTCGTCGTCATACTTGAATGTCCTAATCTTTGTGCAACACTTGCGATTGATACTCCCGCAAACAAAAGCAGTGAAGCGTGTGTATGTCTTAATCCGTGAATAGAAATAACAGGTATTTCTGCTTTCTTGCAATGTCTTTCAAGAATATCATTAACAGTCGAATTATATACCTTGCCAGAAACAAATATCGGCTCATCTTCAGGTAAATCTTTAACAAGTGTAGAAAACTGAATTATTAGTTGCCAGTCAATTTGTATTTTTCTGATTGATGACTGATTTTTTGTTGGCATAAATCCACCTTCACCTTTGTAATCCCAAGTTTTGTTAATTGATAACGATTGTTTAGAAAAATCAAAATCCTTAGGTGTTATTGCTAATGCCTCAGAAAACCTCATGCCTGTTTTTGCGACCAATAAAATAAACCAATCCCAATTTATCTCTTGTCCCAAATCTAAATTTGACAGTAATTTATGTAACTCAAATTGATTAAGATATTTGATTTTCTTGTGCCTTGGTTTTTTGCCTTTGATAATTGCTTTTCGTGTAGGGTCTCTTTCTATGAGACCTTCATCAACTGCATCCAAAACTGCACCTTTAAGTTGGTGATGAAAATCCATCGTCGTCTGCCTTTCGTGCGACTTGGCATAATCATTAAGCAGCTTTTGATATGTTATCCTCGATAGTTCGCATACCCTCAGTTCCGGCGCTAATTGTTTTATCCAAGACTGTGTAAGCAAATACTTGTCCATTGTGACCTTTCTTATCGCCCCCTCCTTATACACCGTAATCCATTGAGCGTAATAATCGTAAAATAAATCCATTTTGTTTATGTTATTCAGCATAATATCCTCCAAAATTAAATAGTGCTTACGCTGATGAAGGGTGATAAGGTTGTCAATACCTCGCAGGAACTGTCCAATTCTTTGCTGTTCCTCTTTTGACGGGGCGAACAAGTCGTACTCACCGTACTCTTGTGCATTTACACCCGGCTGTCCAGATCGCTGCGAGGTAATACGAATATACTTCTCATAGCTCGGCGAAAGGGTGCTTTGAAAAACAAATTCTGCATCATTATCCTGATTGACTTTTGCCCGAATAAGGAAACCTGCAAAGTACACAATGCCGTCGTTTTCCCTGTAAATGTAGGTTTTTCCGACACTTGCACCAGTTCGTGCAAAGACAATATCTCCGCTTGAGAGTAGATATTTCGACATACCATCAAGGCAAATATCAGGGGACGAAAGATCAGAAAGCAAGAACTCTCTGCTGGCATCATCAATATCCGTGATTCGGATGTATTTGTTTTTTCCGTCAAACTCCTTAGCGGCTGCGTTAAGTCCATACTCAAAAGTACCGCACATTTCAGATAACTTACGCTGTTCCCAAGAAAAAGCAAGGGAGTCAAGATTTCTCCTGACCCCCCAATTAATTTTGTATACGAAACATGAAATCATTGCAAAAACCATAAACTTTTTCGTTTCATATACCGTTTAGGTAATATCAAATTCAATTTAAATAGAATCAAACCCCGTTTAGAATTACTTCCCTCAAAAATGCATCAGCTTCCATTTTAACTTCTCGTTTTTTTGCCAATGCTTTACCGAGCTTTTTCTCAAGATATGTTCGTGCTTTATCCAAATTCAAATCACAAAACAACTCATCGTACCTGTTGAATTCGTTAATTTTTGATTCTGTTGGATGAAGGTTAATTAAAAATCTGAGTTTATCGGGATTCAACCCCATACCTTTAGAAATCTCACTAATCTTATCGTTATAGCTTTTTGCCTTATATTCTGCGATATAATCCGACAGGTTTTTATTTTCCTCAACAGCCAGACCGTTTTCAACATCGTTTAAGAATTGCCTTGCAAAGGACTGATCTTCCTGAGAAAGAGCCGCAAATGATTTATGGAGTTCATCAAGATTCCTTTGCTTCGCTTCAGCATTGCCAGCATTCAAATCTTTGATGAACTGTTTAAAACGGGAATTCATATAATCGTTATCAATTACATCTGTACTGATTTCAGTGATATGTGGGTCAATGTCATACGGTGGGTCAGGATTGCCTGGGCTTACTACGAACAGCTCCTTATATCTTTGAACAAGTATGAGGTATGTTTCCTTGTCAATTTTAACTTTAACCGTTGTTTGTGGACTGTTGTCGTGGTCAAAATTATATTCACAATTTCCCCAGTAGAAGCCCTGAATTTTTGCAGAGTCAAGTTTGTCCTGGAAAGAATGAAATAATTTTGCAAATTTCTTTTTCCATCCATCATCACAATAATTTTGTTCAAAGTTTTCAATTCCTACTGCTTCAAAATGACTGCAAATATCATCAAAAATCAAGTTTAATGAATTGAGATTTTTTTCAAGTTTATCTACAAAAACGCCAAAAGGTCTGTTACCGGAATACTCATCAACAGCTGCCTTAAAATTTGCTGTCATTGTATGTGGATATCTATACCAGACTATTGTTCCGTGTTTCTTTTCCGGTCCAAAAAGTCTGTTCGTTCTTGATGCAGTCTGAATAAAGTTTTTACTTCTCTGCATTTTATCGAGATAAACCGTATTAATCCATTTTGAGTCAAATCCGGTCAAAAGCTGATCTACAACAATAACAATATTCAGTTGCTGATTTATTTCAAGGTTAATATACGGGTCTTTATGCGCAAGTCGTTTACACAGGTCTTTTTTAAATTTGTCATAATTGGCGTGAGTATAACTCTGACCGAACATATCTCTGTAGTCATTTAGAATTTGCGTTATACCTTGCATTTTCAAAATAGCATTATTTCCGTTGTCATCGCTTGCATCAAAAAGTGCCGTGACATTTAGGCTGTGATTACCTTTTTCACGCTCTTCTCTGAATATTTTATAATACTCAATAGCTTCGGGAATGCTACTCGTTGCGAATATTGCATGAAACAGTGAGTTGTAACTTCTTACTGTCCATCTTTTTAGAATGTTTTCAACAACCTTTCTTCTGTAAATATCGGTTTGATATTGAGTAACGGGAATATGTTTTTCAATCTCAGTCATTGGGCAAGGTTCTGTGCCCTGATTAAGGTAATAAAGATATTTGTCACGCTTCATATCGTCAGCCATTGCCTCTGCTTCGGTAGCAGCATGAACAAGGTTAAGCCCGACTTTCACTCTCAGTTCATTGTCGTCAAATATATGCACTTCATAAGGATCAAATCCTAAAACATTGCGGTCTCTTATGCCGTGGGCTATTGTATATCGATGCTTTTCAGAACCGAAAATATCTTTTGTTAGGGCATGGTCTGGTGTGCCCGTATAACCAAAAAACATTGCTGTTGGAAAAGTGTGTTCGATATTTTGATGCATTTCACCGTTCTGATCTCTGTGACATTCATCAACAATAAAGACAATACGCTTTCCCTTGATTTTGTTGATAACAGATTGTGGTACATCGCCCTCTTTAATACGAGACATTTTCTGAATAGAAGTAATGATAACTTTTTCGTCAGCCTCATCACTTTTCAATAGTTTTATAAGTGCATTGGTATCACTTGTGTTATTGATAGAGACATCAACATTGGCAAAATTAGTATAATCGGTATAGGATTGATCGCCAAGCTCTACTCTGTCAATCAGAAAAACTACTTTGTCTGCTTTTGTGCTCATATTTGCAATGAGTTGCGCCGTTTTGAATGATGTGAGTGTTTTTCCGCTGCCTGTGGTATGCCAGATGTATCCCGCTTTTTGTTCGGCTTTTGTCCAATGAGATGCAGATACTGTATTTGAAACATTCAGTGCGGCGTAAACTTGGTATGGACGCAGCACTTTCAAAACGCCGTCAGAGGCATCCGGTACAGTATAGAAACCGATCATCTCATGTGCTCTCGGAATCATAAGAAGCGAATGAGCAAATTTATGCCATTCATTGATATATTCATTGTTTATATCAGTCCAATGAAAATAATAAAGGGGATTAAATTTACCGTCAAGGCCGGGATTTGCGAAGTAGACTGACTCCTCTGGATTCATGGCAATAAACACTTGAATAAGAGAGAAAATGCCGGTGAACGCATTGTTTGTCATATACTTTTGGATTTGTGTTTCCGCCTGACTTAACGGTACACCACTCTTCTTTAGTTCTATGTGATATACAGGCATACCGTTGATAAGCAACATTAAATCGCCACGTCTATTTGGATAAACATTGTTTGTTGTTTTAAATCTCGGTTGTTCGACTATTTGGTATCTGCTGCTTCCGGCGGCAATTTCCATACGGTCATATATTTTAAGGGTCACGGGGCTACCGAAATGAGCAGAGTCATCCTGATTATCCCTTATTACCGTTACACTTTTGCCGTTAATGAATGTATTCAGTTTATACGGACTTTTAAGTGCTTCAATCTGACCGAGAATTTGCCTCATTTCTCCGTCTGTGAGTCTGCATCCATTTAAGTGGTCAATATCATTATTGTTTTCGTAAAGAATGTTGGCCCAGTTTTTTATCAAATCTTCTTCTGTGGGATTTTTAATAAGTCCGTCCTTCCAGCCGCAACTCTGTTGAAGGTAGTTTATAAGGTCTCTTTCAAAGAGCAATTCGTCATTGTATGGCATAATTTCATCTCCTTAATTCACAAATATCTTTTCAAGGCGGGTTTTTAAGTTTTTAAGCTCACGCTGATGAAGGGTGATAAGGTTGTCAATACCTCGCAGGAACTGTCCAATTCTT
>ENA-OPNV01000776-OPNV01000776.1-human-gut-metagenome-genome-assembly--contig:-NODE-776-length-16917-cov-5.759459_pt1 | contig 16917 bp, 9 predicted proteins | sample MGYA00241542_ERZ501781 | MGnify/ENA primary metagenome ERZ501781 (study PRJEB25962, sample SAMEA2042609) | human gut metagenome | biome: human gut; feature: human-associated habitat; material: faeces...
CACCTCCAGAAATAGAAAAAGCCGAGGGGCTTTCGTTAAATGAAAACCTCTCGGCTATGTAAACGATATGTTATTTTGATAACAACACCAAATACTGAAACAGTTTATTAAGACGGTCTATTTCCTCTAAATAAATTGCTTCTTGCTCACTAAAATTTTGAACACCTAATGTCTCAACTATATGGGCTTTGGTGCTTTCTTGTTTATCCATTGAAAGCAAATGGTCAAAATATATTCGATAATCGTGAAGAATATACAACGGCGAAATCAATTTTTCAACATCAATCGTATTTCCAATTCCATTGCAGAATTTCAGCAATATTTCTTTGATAAGACGAATTGACTGCCACTTTCCGTATTGAGCATCTCTTTCATTTTCAGAATATAATGCCTCATACAATTCTCTCAACCGTCCAACATTAAAGCCCTCTACCAACACCTTGTCAAAAGCATTTATTACACCAGAAACACTTTGCTCTGTGAAAACAAGCGGACGCTTGATGTTTTTAGCGTGTTCCGAACATTCTTCGTCTAAATGGGCTAAATCAATGTTGTATTTTTTCTTAATGTTTGAAATGAAGCTGTCCTTATTCATTAGAATTTGTTTCTCTATAATAGGCTTACTAAAAGTACAGTTCATTTGTGCTTGAAAGAACTCTGAATCAACGATTAAATGGTCTGAGTCAACATTAAATCCTTTTAAAATCGCTTGGCTCTGAGTATCCATATAATTCAAATCGCCCAACCAAAATACTAACTTTCCATTACTGTTAAAACCAAATGGCACATCCCAATCATATATATATACTCCCTCTGGGTCTTTCTTACCTATGTGTCCATAGGTTTCTGAGAAAATATCCACTTCAAAATCGGGAACAGAAATAAAATATATAAGTGCTTTTCTATCGAAATAAACAGGTGTCAAAAAACCTTCTGTTGAATGTTCCTCATCATAACAAAGACCAGGGATATTATAATAATCTTTATGGTCGTATTTATAATCTGTTTCTTTACAATATTCAAATTTCTTTTTGTAGCTTTTTGAAACAAACTCTCCTACAAACTGTTCTTGTTCTATCATAGACTTATATGCACCATCTATAATTTGTTTGGAATATTCGGGCAGACATTTATCTCCACATTTATTACAACAAAGAACAAGTAACTCTGGAAAATGGAGCGTTCTATTTTCTATAACGACTGTTACATCATCGTCAATTAACTCTCGCACTCCTTCACAATTACTGCATTTATCTAATTTGTATGTTTGATATTCAGTTAGAAAATCATTATATGTGCTAAATCTAATATCCATATCTAAACCAACCTTCTTGCTTACTTTATTGTTCTAATTGTACCATAAAGGTATGCATTTTTCCACCTCTGCGGCTATGTAAAAGCGGCATCAGCTCCACGCCAATGCCGCCGTTCTTGGTTATAAAATTCCTGCCTTTTTGAGATACCCAACGCTGTCATAGCACCCTCTGAAATAGATTGCTTCCTGCTGCATATCGCTGAGCCTGTTCCGAAGCTCCAAAACTTCTATCAAAGCCTTACACTCCTGCTCGGATAAATCGCTCGGCTTTTCCGTATCCAGAGCCTCCATCACTTTTGGATACTCCTTGTAGAGTTCCTCTATCCTTTCCTCTATGGAACGGTATTCTGGATTTTCTTTGGGCAGCTTTGCGATAACGGAGCTTAGATATTCAGCAAAGATGTTGCTATGCACATCAACAAAGGTTTCAAATCTGAAATTATCAAGCACACCTTTCACCTCCGACATTTACTAATCTACACCTATTATACTTCCCAGAAATCAGCAATACAAATATGCAAACCGCATTATCTCTCCCGACTTGCACATTTTCTTTCGGGCTGTTCTTCTGTCTGCTCTGACTCGGTATCCATAACGGAAGTATCTTTTTCATTCAGATTCAGCTCAATGTTAAGAGCGTTCAGCCGTTCTGTTTTTTCTTTCAGCTCATCTTCAAAGGCAAAAGGCTTCTTGATTTCCTCCTTTGCGGTTTCAAGCTGTGCGATAGTTTCCGCCTTTTTGGTCTTGGCAACTTCCAGTCTGGCAGGGAGCTTTGACAGCTCGTTTTCAATTCGGGTCAGATTTCCGAGGGCATCAGCACCTAAATCTACCTTATGCTTTGCCTTTCCGCAGAGGTTCATACAGTAATGGGCATTGACGGTATCATAATAAATCTCCATTCGGAAACCTCGGTAGCTGCCAATTTCGGTAGGTGCGGACATCGGATAATCCTTGCAGATTGCAAGGAGCATTTCGCCTGCGTCTGCCTTTTCGGTGTAGGTCACGCCTTTTAGGGTCATCGGGCAGAACTTATCCTCGCCCTGCGGCTTGTGCTGCTCGGCAAGAGCCGCATCGTTTTCATAGCCTGCAATACGTTCCTCATACTCTTTAATGGTCTGGGGATAGTATTTCAGCACTCTGTCCTCAAGGTCGTAATGCTCGGAAAGATAACTCTGCTTTAACACTCGGAGCTTGGAAACCTGTATATCCAAATCCATCTTTTCCTTAAAACGGGCATCGCCTGTGGCAAGCATTTTAACCTCCGCAAAGGACAGGGCAACCTCGTCCACATCTTCGGCAGAGCGTACAGGGCTTTTGCTCGTCATTATCTGGCTGATAAATTTCTGTTTGCTCTCCACCAACTGATAGAGGTAAGCATCAAAAGTCTGCTCGGTCACATAGCGGTAAACCTCCACCTCTGGGAACATATTTCCCTGCCGTTCAATACGCCCCTGCCTTTGTTCAAGGTCGGAAGGACGCCACGGACAATCAAGGTTATGGATTGCTATGAGCCTGTCCTGCACATTCGTACCTGCTCCCATCTTCGGAGTAGAACCGAACAGCACACGGACTTCGCCGCTTCTGACCTTGCCGAACAACTCTTTTTTCTGTGCATCGGTGGTCGCTTCGTGAATAAAGCGTATCTGCTCCGCAGGGATACCACGGGCTATCAGCTTCTCCCTCATATCGTCGTAGACATTGAAAGTACCGTCATTTTTCGGGGTGGACAGGTCGCAGAACACAAGCTGTGTCGCTTTGGTATCGGCGTGTTCCTCCCAGATACGGTACACATTATCCACGCAGGCATTGACCTTACTGTCTGGGTCATATGGCAGCGTCGGGTCAATCATTCTCTGGTCAAGAGCCAGTTTCCGTCCGTCATTGGTTATCTTGAGCATATTGTCGATATTAGGCTCGACAAGCCTTGCCCTGACTTTCTCAGCCCGCTTCGCAAGGGAAGCTACCATTTCGGTCTGTATCTCACTCGGCTTGGTCTTAATATTGTGGTAATTGACCTTTGGCACAGGGAGCTTTAGCATATCGGCGGTCTGAATATCCGCCACCTCACGGAACATCTGCATCAGCTCTGGCAGGTTATAGAACTTGGCAAACCTCGTCTTGGCTCGGTAATTCGTGCCTTCGGGTGCTAATTCCAGAGCTGTAACCGTTTCTCCAAAGGTGGAAGCCCAACTGTCAAAATGCTGCAAACCGTTCTGTGCAAGAGTGTCATACTGCAAGTACCTCTGAACGGAGTACAGCTCAACCATTGAATTGCTGACAGGCGTACCCGTTGCGAAAACCGTGCCACGGTTGCCCGTGATTTCGTCCAGATAGCGGCATTTCATAAAGAGGTCGCTTGATTTCTGGGCTTCGGTCTGGGCGATACCGCCCACATTCCGCATCTTGGTGTAGAGGTACAAATTCTTATAAAAATGGCTCTCATCAATGAAAAGCCTGTCAACGCCGAGCTGTTCAAAGTCGATGACCGTATCCTTACGCTTGGTGTCGTTAAGCTTTTCGAGCTTCGTCTTGATTGCCTTTCGGGTTTTCATTAGCTGTTTGACCGTGAACTGCTCGCCTTTGGAAGCCTGCACATCGTCAATGCCACGCTCAATATCATCAAGTTGCTTTTCCAACTGCTCCCTCTGGCGTTCTATGCTCATCGGGATTTTTTCAAACTGCGAATGCCCGATAATGACTGCGTCATAGTCGCCTGTGGCAATCCTGCCGCAGAACTTTTTGCGGTTTCCTGTTTCAAAATCCTGCTTTGTTGTAACAAGGATATTTGCACTCGGATAGAGCCGCAGATACTCGGAAGCCCACTGACCGACAAGATGATTCGGCACAACAAACATAGATTTCTGGCATAAGCCGAGCCGTTTGCTTTCCTGTGCGGCGGCTACCATTTCAAAGGTTTTTCCTGCTCCCACCTTATGGGCAAGGAGCGTATTGCCGCCATAAAGGATATGGGCGATAGCGTTGACTTGATGGGGTCTAAGTGTGATTTCTGGGCTGATACCTCCGAAAGTGATATGGCTTCCGTCATACTCACGGGGTCGCACAGAGTTAAAAGTGTCGTTGTAATAACGGACAAGGCGGTTTCGCCGTTCTGGGTCTTTCCATATCCAATCCTGAAACGCCTGCTTGATGACTTCCTGCTTCGCCTGTGCCGCCGTGGTTTCCTTTGCATTGAACACCGCTTTTTTATTGCCGTGTTCGTCATACACATAATCAAAGATACGGGTGTCACGCAGATTTAAGGTGTCCTCAATAATACGATAGGCGGAAGCCCTTTTCGTACCATAGGTGCTGTCCGCCTTTACATTCCCCATATCGGAGCTTTTATTCTCTATGAACCAGTCTCCGTTTATCGGGGTGTATCGTACCTTTAATCTGCCTGCGGCATAGCTTGACGGAGTTAAAAGCTCCATCACAAACCGCTGTATATCTTCCTGCGGTATCCAAGTCGCACCCAGACGGACAGAGATTTCCGCCGCCGAGAGGTCTTTGGGAATGACCTTTTTCAAAGCTTCCACATTAACTGCAAGCTCTGGGTCATTCTTCGCAGCAAGCTCCGCAACCGTCAGCTTATTTCGGACATTTCCCGACAGATACTCATCTGCGGCTACATAGGAAACAGGCTCACAGTTCGGTACTTTGAAGATAACACCTTGTAAATCCTGCACAAGCTCAGCCTGCGTTTTGCCTGTGAGCTGCTCCATATAAGGCAAATCAACACGGGCTTTCTCCCCGATAGAGAGGGCAAGGGCTTCACTTGCTGTTTCAACCGAAGTTACTTCTCGGTGGGGCTTGATAGTCCGCTTCGTGAACATATCTGCCTTCCGTTTGAAGTTGCCCTCATCATCAAGCACTTCCAGAGAACATAAAAGGAAGTAGCTCTCGTCTGAAGCAAAAGCAAGATAGTTTCCTCGGCTGTTGATTAGACCGTATTTTGCGGTATAGGCATCATACAGACGGTTGAGGTTTTCCTGCTCGGTGCGTATCATTTCCTCTGGGTAATCTTCGGTCTGATACTCTATGAGCTTACGCACACAGTCACGGATTTGGATAAGTCCCTTAATACGGTTTTCTGCGGTCATCGACACAGAAGCAGGGTGCATACGGTCATTCTCTCGGAAATAAACCCTGCCGTCCACCAGAGTAAAAGAGAAGTTACGCACATTCGGGTCAGCAGGAACGGAAAGCTCCTGCTCATCGGAGATTTCATCAACCCCATTATCAAGCTCTGGGATTTCGCCGTTTATCCTCTGCACTGCGTTGGACAGAAGCTCGGAAAGTGGTATATCCTTACGGGCTTTACAAACAGGCTCAAAAGTACCAAAGCGTGTGCTTTCCATCTTTATTTCGCCCAACACCATTTCGGGGTGTTCGACAAAATAGCTGTTCATTGTAACACCGTTTTCGTCCGTATCAAGGTGTACCCAGTCTGGCTCTATATCCATCACTCGGTCACGCTTTTGCAGGATAAGAATATCGCTCGTGACCTCCGTGCCTGCGTTTGCCTTAAAGGTGTTGTCTGGCAGACGGATAGCACCTAAAAGCTCGGCTCTCTGGGCAATATACTTGCGTACCTCTGGGCTTGCTTTATCCATCGTACCCTTTGAGGTAATGAACATCACAACGCCGCCGGCACGGACTTTATCCAGAGCCTTTGCGAAAAAGTAGTCGTGTATGAGAAATTTCTGGGCGTTGTATCGGCTGTCATTGACCCTTATCTCCCCAAAAGGCACATTACCGAGGACTACATCAAAATGGTCGTCTGGGAGATTTGTTTTCTCAAAGCCCTCAATGGCAATGTTCGCTTTTTGGTAGAGCTGCTTTGCAATCCTGCCTGTGAGAGAGTCGATTTCCACACCGTGGAGCTTGCTGTTTTGCATACTTTCAGGAAGCAGACCAAAGAAATTGCCTGTACCGCAGGACGGCTCCAAGATATTGCCCTGTGAAAAGCCCAGGCGGTCAAGTGCGTCATACATCGCCTTGATAACAACAGGCGGCGTATAAAAAGCGGTCAGCGTTGACTCCATAGCGGCACGGTATTCCTCTGGGGATAGGCTGGCATATAGCTCCTTAAATTCCTCCGCCCACGCCGCATTGTGTTCATCAAATGCCATAGAAAGACCGCCCCAACCGACATACCGAGATAGGACTTCCTGTTCTTCGGGTGTGGCAAGGCGGTTTTCGATTTCAAGCTCGTGCAGCAGGTTGATTGCCGCCATATTGTTTCGGAACTTTTCTTTTGCTCCGCCGACACCGATGGCGTCATCGGTAATACGGAAATTATGACGGTCAGTAACAGGAACGGCAGGAGCTTCCGTTTTTTCTTCGGGCGGTAATTCGGTTTTTTCCTGTTCCAATAGCTTTTGGATATAGCCGATTTTCTCCACTCGGTTTATCGGAAAGCCCACATTGTTCTGGAATGTGATGTCACGCAAGGACACATCGCCGCTGATTTTCCCAATGCTCTCAATAAGATATTTACGGTTATCTATGATGATTTCCCTGCCTATGAGGTCGTCTGCGGATTGCTCCACTTCAATGACAGGAGCTTCTGAGACATTCAGTTTATCGGCATACGCCTGTGGTTTTTCTTCGGCTTCCTCGGCTGTCCTGTACCAATCACTTTCGGTAGCCATAATCTCATCAAGGAGCTTCTCGTCCTTTGGGGTCAGCTCGGTGTGCTGTTCCAAGAATAGGATAAACTCATCTCTGCCACGGAGCAGGCTTTCTCGGTCATCTCCATATAGCTGTTCGCCCTTTGGCGATAAGGCATAATCGTAAAAATTCTTAATGTGGGCAATTAAATCTCCCTCACCATCTCCAATATCGAACCGCCCTTCATAGTTAAATTCCTCGCCGCCGATAACAGCCTTGATAACAAAATCGGTCTTGTGATACCACCCGATATTTTTATCGCCCTCACGCTCACGGTGCTGTTTCTCGTCTAAAATACCAAGCAGCTTATTACCAAGAGCAAAGCTCAAATCCGTATAGCGGTCATTAAGCTGTCTGTCATAAAAGGCAGGGTGTTCGGAAAAACCGATAGAAAACTGTATTCCGTCCTGCTTTTTCTCGGACGGTGTTTCTGTCCTCTGTTTCTCGGTTACGACCACTTTCAGATGGTCATTTGCAGGATTTTCCGTTAGCTTTTCTTCAAAGTCGGCTCGGCTGTATTCCTGCCCCAAGATAGGGAACTCGGCATTTTGCAGATAGACCTTTTCTTCAGTAAGTGTTGCAATCTCATATTTATCCGCACCGATATACACCACATCGCCCTCATCGTAGAGGTAGCGGAATGGGTGCAGCTCCCTTAATTCCTCGGTAAACTTCCACCCATTACTGCGGCTGAAAACCGAGGTTGTTTTCCATTGTACCTGTGCAAGAAAGTCTATGAGCTGTTGAACGGTTGAGGGGTCGGATAAGTGCTGTTCCATTTGCTCGGCGGTAACATCTGCAAGGTCGCTTCGTTCCACAACAGATAACAGGTCTTTTTCGTACCTGTCCAAGTCACGGATAAAGTCAGAAAGCCGCAAAGCAAGGGTATCCCGTTTGTCGGCAGGCGGCAGGTCACGGTGGGCGTCGATAAAACGCTGCCTTGCTATTTTCCTCTGGGTGTCAACCTCATATTGGGGAGCTGACACGCTCTCCAGATAATCGGCATAATGGTCTTTTTCTTTCGGATTGAGATAGCGGTTATCCTTAATCAGCTCACGCAGACGCTTTTCAACCTGTGACCATTTCAACACAAGGTCGTGATTGGTATAAGTGCCGTTTCGGTCAATGGCAAGACCTTTGCTGTCATGCCAAGAGTGACCGCTGAAACCATCGGGGAAGATGTGCGTACCGCCGCCCGTTCCATACTCATTTTTAAGGAACTCAATATTTTTCTGTCTGTCCTCGCCCTTTTGGAATTGGCGGTAGATGCGGTATTTTCCGTCCGCAACGCCACTGCCTTTCTGAAGTACGGAGTCAATATCTTCTTTGGAAATAGCAAAAGCAGAGGATTTTTCGTCCTCTGCTTCGACTATCATTTCGATTTGTTCATCTACGGTCGAAAGATTGACCCTAACCTCATCATCTTTGGCAACGCTTACTTGTAAATCAGTTCGGTCAGTATCACTTCCTCCGCTTGGCTGCGGATGTTGTTCATCAGTCCGACCCACTGCATCGGTGCTTTCTCTTTCAGTTCCTCTGTCACGCCCTGCTCGGCTGAGAGCTGCTTCGTCAGAAGCTCCAACCTCTGGAGTGCTGTCTGCTCTACCTCGTGCAGATGCCCGTTCAGCCTGCCCGATGTCAGCAGGTTGAGATAGGTCACTCGTTTGTGCTTCTCCAGATAATCCCTGTGCATCAAAGCGTACCTGCCAAGCGGAAGCTCTGGCTCTGTCGGTAATGTTAGGTCGGGAATAAGATAATCCCCCTGTCTGCTGTAAGTGATTTCGCTCATTGTATTCACTCCTTTCGGGTTGTTGTCTGCCTTTATCATACTGAGCCTGCGTTCTTTGTGCAAAGGTGCGATTCTGGTCTTTTTCCGCTATTTGCACATTTCGGATAGACTGTGAGATTTCCCGTAACGCCATTTCCGCAATATCGCTCGTGGCAACGCCGATGGCGTTTATCATTGCAGGGGTATTGAAATTTACAATATCCGCAAAATCCTCTCGGTCAAAAAACTCATTCGTATCCAGACCGCAGCGGCTGATCAGCATAAAAGCAACGCTGTTTGCTGCCAGCCGCCTGTAAATGACTTCTATATTAAAGTCGTCCAGTTCTTCCAAAAAACTGTCTTTCGTGCAGTCCTTTAACTGAGAAAAATAGTCTTGCAGATTGTCCTCCACGGCGTTCTTTGCCGTTTCCATTAAGGCAGAAGCAAGGTCAGTGCTTTCCACATCTCCAAACCTGTCCGAGAGCCTTTCCATAACAGCCTGCTCGTATCGCTTATCCATCTGCCATATCGGAACAGGGCGGCTGCCATAATAGCCCTCGTGGGTGTCGGACACATCAAAATAGTATTTCAGCGTATTCCTGCGACCTTTCGGGTCAAATACGGCAATACCCTTGCTGTCCTTATTGACCCAACGCTTGAACTGCCTGTTCCAAGTTTCGAGCTTCGCAACGGCGACAGCATCGGGGCGTTGGGCGTATATTAAAAGCTGTTCGTCAAAACGGCATTTATAGTTGCGGCAGGCAGAGGACAGAAAGCCCTGCCACGCCTGCGGATTTTTTGCAACCGCAACGCCTGTACGCCGATACAGCTCTGTGATTAGCTGATACTTCGCAGCCATTCAACCTACACCTCCTTATCGTTTCTGTATCAAATATTTCTGTTTACTCACTCCGCACCACCGCCAAGAAAAGAAATGACCTTGTTCGATTTAATGCTCTTTTGCAGGTCATTGATGAGAGTAATATCCCCAACCGTGATGCCCTGCATAGAAAGAATATCGTCCATAGTCATAGCGGCAATCGCTTTTTCATCGGTAAAGCCTGCTTCCAAGACCTTATTCAAGACCTTGACGGCTTTCTGATTAACAGCCATATTCTAAATCCTCCTTATCGTTCTAAATCCTTGTGCTTCGGTGTTTTCTGCGGTGTTTGTTCCGCAGTTTTCGGCTCATAGGTCGCCCCGTTTTTCTGCATACGCTCGGCAAACTCGCAGATGTGGTACAGATTGCTGCCGACTTCGGTATGGTATTCATCAATGAAGCGGCAGGGATACTCCCGTTTTTCTCCCCAAGAAGTCGTGACAATGACCTTTCCGCCGTCGGGGATACGGAACAGTTCTTTATATTGAGGGTCAATAAATCGGATACCTTGTTCTGCTTTCTGGATATGCTTATCAAGCCATTCCTTCACATAGCAATAGCAATAAAAATTATAGTCGCCTTTGGTGGGATTGCACCGAAGCAGAAAAGCGTGTTTCTCCGTATCCACACGGAAACCGTACTCCATACAATAGTTACCCTTGATAGCACTTTCGGGAAAATGCCTTGCAAACGCACTCATATCATAGCGGTTATGCAAAAGCCCTTTATCCTCCCGTAAAGCATTGATGACCGTATCAAGCTCTGCCTTAAATTCGTCAGATTTCCATTGGGGTCTGGTATCAAACCAAGTGGTGTAAAAGCCATAGCCCGTTGTGGCAAAGTCACCACGCAGATGCCCGATAGTGCCTGTCTGCCCCTCAAGCTGCATACTTTGGGCATAGGTGTATTTCTGTTCTGTCGGGGTTAAAGGTCGTATATCCATATCAGCGTTCCTCCCGATTTCGTTGCTTTTTCTCTTTTTCCTGCTGTTTTATTTTCGCAAGGGCTTCCTTTGCCCAATCGGGCATACATTCGGGCTTAATTTCGCCAAGCACATCATACCTTTCCCATCTGGCTCTTTCACCTGTGGCAAGACAAGTTCCGAACACCGCCTGACCTCTGCCGCCTGTTGCTCCGTGTCCACCGTCTGCCAATATAAGCTGATAGGCGGGGTGCTGATATTCATACCGCTTCGGCTCGGAATTGATAACCACCACTTTACCCACGATGTTACGCATACCGTCATCGGGGATACAATGCTCTTTTGTAAACAAGGTCTTATCAAATGGGAACTTGGATAATTCCTCTTTGGTGCGGTCAATCTGCGACTGCACTCTGTCAACAAAAATCTGCATTGCTTCCAGATAATCGTCCGAAGCAACACCCTCTGTCGGCCACGCTGCTGACAGAGGGTTGTGGTAGTCGCAATAGCAGACCATAAAGGGATGAGGGTCTTTTGTATCAACACCGAACACGACCTCTTTATCTCCGATATAGATGCTCCGGGTAATCTCGTAATTGCCGAACATTCTTTTTTCTTTACTCATTCGGCTGCTCCTTTCTTTCCTTTTTCTCCTTCTGCTCGTCTAAAATCTTGCGGATACAGACATCGCAGAAAATAACTGACCCATCCTTATATCGGGGATAAGGACAGGTCGTGCAGTCATATTTTATTTTATCGCTCACGGTCATCACCGTTTTTCTGCTTCTGGGCAGGCTGATTATAGGGCATACGGCACTCTGACTGGTATCGTTCATTCAGCTTTTTCCGTGCATCATCAAGCTCATTCGTATAATAACCCCAGAAATAATTTGAGCCGCCCTTGCAGTACCAACACACATAAGGATTGGGTGCGTTGGGATTGTGACCGATGACAAGCTCTGTACTCCCGATAGTACAGCTCTCGATGATTTCATAGTTCTGATTGGAGCGTTTTTCTTCGTCCATAAGCACCTCTCTATTCTTTGGCATAACGCCGATAAGCTTTCTCGCCCGTGGCTCTCATTTTCTGAACAGGGCGGCTCCCTGCAAGCTCTGGATACCGTGCCTGCAGCTTGCGGCGTGTCCTGCTGACGCTCTCAAAGCTCGGCAGACCGAGATATTTGTGCTGCGTCATTATCTCCGCAAGCGGCATTGCCCCTGCATCCTTCAGACAGGCATTACAAAGTGCAAGATACAGCACCATATCGTCATTTCTGGCATCTTCATTCTTTTCCAGAACAGCCCTGACTTTCTTTTCAATAGTTTTAAGGTTTCTCATTGTTACCTCCATAAAGGAAAGGGCGGCATCTTTCAGCCGCCCAAACCACTTACTTATTCTTTCTGTTACGGATATTCAGCCATACCGCCGCACCCACAATGAACACGACAAGCACGATTGCGATAATGGTTTTAGCGTCCATCAATTAGTCCTCCTTTTTCTTCTTTCTGTTCTTATAGCCGACAAATCCGAGAACGCCCGCACCGACAACAGACAGAGCTGCAAGGCTTACCCATAAGCCCAGATTGAAGTCATCGCCTGTTTTCGGGGTATCCCTGAACTCATTGTGCATCTGCACGATAGCCGTAGCGTCCACCTTGACCGTTGCCTGTTTATCGGCAGGCAGGATATATCCTGCGGAAGCCTTGTCGCTTACTTCGGATACGGTATAGTCGCCAATCCGCAAGCCCTCAATCACGATTTCTCCGTTCTTATCTGTCTTAAAGGTCTGGTCATAGTCCACGCCTGTCACACGGAAAGAGAAGCCCTCCACCTTACCGTCAGAGGAAGTCTTTACGATTTTAAGAGAGCCTTTCTGTGCTGCATTGATAAATCCTACACCCGCCTTATTTTCCACGGTGTAGGTCTTGCCGTTCTCCTCAACGGATACGGAATACACATTTTCATCAAGCACAAAGCCTGTCGGAGCTTTGGTTTCCTTTACCAGATATTTGCCGTAGCGGAGTTCACTCATCTGGTAAACGCCGCCGTCAAGTTCTTTCATTTCGCCAAGCAGCGTATCGTCTTTATCCAGTTTCCCATCGCCATTAGTATCGGAGTAAACCTCAAATACCGCACCAGACAGCTTGTTGTCGGGATAATCCTCATCAACCTTTGTCAAAGCGATATTGCCCTTAATGAAGTAGTTGACAAGTTCGATTTCCACAACTTCGTCCACCTTGCCGATTGTCACGGCGATTTCTTCCTCGGAGAGTACATATCCCTTCGGGCTTTCGATTTCACGGATTATCCAAGTTCCATACGGCACTTTGGCAAAAGAAAAACTACCATCATCTTTTGATGTGGTAGCTGCAATCGCATTTTCCTTTGTAAACTCGGTAGTTCCTGTCGTAAAGATACCGATAACTGCACCTCCCAGAGCCTTTCCGTCCTCATCAGATTTCTTACCGCTTACAGAGCCGTAAATAATGTCATTTGTGATAGCTTCGCCCTCATTGGCTGTGATGCGGACAGTTTCGGCATCCTGTCCTGCGTATTCAAAAGTAACAGGGTATTTTGCATCGCTGACAATATATGCGGAGTTGGTCGAGATTTCCTGCACATAATAGCTGCCCATCGGCAGGTCGCTGATAGCTTTCCCGTGACCGCTTTCATCAAGGGAAATGACCTCAATCAGACCGTCCGCAGGAATGGTCTTTCCATCTGCGGCTGTGAGTTCCTCCGCCGCATACAAGCCAAAGGTCACATCAAAGATTTCTCCATTCTTGCCAATGCCGTAGGCTTCATCAATGGCAAGGCTCTTGATGAGGTCGATTTCAACACGCTGTCTTTCATTATAGAAAGAAGTAGCCGTTTCCGTTACATCAACATTCTGTCCTGCATACACAAGCTCAACAGAACGGACTTCCTCATTCAGCACCATTCCATACGGAGCTGTGATTTCCTTAACCTCATATTTTCCGAGATACAGTTCTTTGGATTTTACTGTACCGTCTTTTCCTGTAGTAACGGTATCTACAACCTCGCCCTTGTTTGCTCTGACCGTCCCGTCCAGAGTGACAATATCCTCGGCTGCGGTAATTTCATAGACTGCACCCTCAAGACCGCTGACAGAGAAAATCGGCTGATACAATCCCTTATCGCCTGCAACGGAGCTGAATACCTCGCCAGACTTTTCTACGGTAATTGTGCCTTTCTGTGCCATATTGGAACGTACTACCTCAATAACGGTAATGCCGCTTTCTTCCTCGGAATTTTCCTGCACCACATCAAAATAAACAGGCTCGGAATTTAAGACATACCCATACGGGGCTTGTACTTCCACAAGAGAATAGCCTTTGCCATATTCCAATGTCTGCGGTGTGATAAGGTCGCCGTCTGCCGTAGTATAGAAGGTGTCAATGGTCGTCACTTCGGGATAAGTGAAAGTCATAGTCACAAGATTTCCATTCGGGTCGTAAATCTGGAAGCCTGCACCTGCATACGGGATTGTATTGCCTGTTTCTGCATCTTTCTTTACGATTTTGATATAGCTCTCAAAGTTAGCGTTGTTGATAAGGTAGCGGTAGGTCTGACCGTCCTTGCTGATAAACACATCAAAGTCTTTCATCAGTTCACGCCCCTCCCAACCAAAGGTCTGGCGGACGGTATAAATGCCATACGGCATATCCTTTGTCTGGGCAAAGCCGTTCTCGTCACAGGTCAGCACATCACGCTCGGTTTCCTTTGCATTTTCATAGCTGTCTGCGGATTTGAGGAACACTTCAAATACCGCACCTTCTTCAGGTGTTTCAATCTGGGTTTCTCCGTTGTCCGTATGCTTGATGATTGCGATATTGCCTTTGATGACCTGTTCATTCACATCGTTTGCGGTACTGTTCAGCTCTACCGTGTATAGCTCTGGTTCTGCACCTACCTTGTGGATTGCGGTATCCAGAAGATACCCCTCGGACGGGCTGATTTCACGGACAGTCCAATCATTGTCACAGATATAATACTTGGTCGTAAACTGACCGTTTTCATCAGTCGTGTAGGTGTCAATCAGTTCCTCACCCTTATAGATGCCGTAAACCGCACCTGCAAGGGAAGCGTCGCCCTGCGGAGAACCTGTTTCTGCATCGGTCTTTGTCACAGTCACTTGGAATTTCTTCAACACATTGTCGAAGCTGCGTTTTGTGACCTTGTTCCATTCAATCGGAGCTGTCTGGGAAGCAGGAACGACATAGCGGACTGCGGTATCCACTTCCTCAACCACATACGGGGTATCGCCACTGATAAGGACATTTTCAAACTTAGCCAGTCCGTTTTTATCAGTCACGGCATACTCGTCAACAGGCAAGCCGCTTAAAGATGTGCCATAAAGGTGGAATTTCATTCCCTCCACCAGATTGTCCTCGGAAGTCTTGACGATTTCCAGACTGCCACGCTTCAAAGTATTGCTGAAGGTCACAGTAGAGGTTTTTCCTCCGATAAGTGTGACGGTCTGGGTTTTCTGCGGCTCATAACGGTCAATAGACTGTTCTGTGACCGTATAAGTGCCAGGGAATAATCCCTCCACGGAGACAGAGCCGTCCTTTCCTGTCTTAACTGTTTTATTGAAGTTATCACCTTTGATTGTAAAAGAGATGCCCTCCACAACTCCGTCCTCAGAAGTCTTTTTGAGGGCAATCGTGCCTGTCGGCGTTTCGATATTGATATATGCAGACACGGTATCAGCATTCTCCACACCTGTTACCAAATCCTGCAAGTTCGGGTCGCCATAGGCAATGAGCTTTGCACTGCTGCTGACAGTCGGCACATTGTTCCTCTTTGCCGTAATGCGGACAGAACCGCTGATAGCTACGGTGGATCTGATTGTCAGCTTATTTCCAGACTTCGATACACTCACATTGCTGTCAGAGCTTGAAAAGCTGTAATCGGAAAGGACGCCGTTGCTGTCCGTCAATGTGATGCTGTACTTTCCGTCCTTGTAGGCAAGCTCCTTTGTGATGTCATTCTTACCGCCCGACATAAAGCTCGGAATGGTGTTATGCTCACGCAGCATTGCAACAATCTGGTCATACACTGCCCTTGCTCCGCTGTTGGCATAATTTGAACCGAAGTGCAGGCTGTAAACGGTGGTGCTTGTCTGGTTATATGAACCTGTGGCTTCACGGCAACCTGTGACAAACTCCCATACGAGGGTCTGCGTGGCAAGCCATTTTTCATCATCACTTCCCGACAGATTATTTCGGTTGCCCTGATACCCATAGAGCAGGGCAAGTCCAACCGCCTTTTTCTGATTGGCTGAAAGGGCGTTCCAAGTATCAGAGGAAGCCTTTTTCAAGGTGTTTCCTGTTTTCAGCGGTACTCCCGGCTGAATACAAAACGCATTCTCACCGTCCACAAACATACGGTACTTATAATTTCCCGTTCCGCCTGCGGTATAGCCGCCGATATTCGCACTGGAATTGTACCTCATCGCATTACCGTTGCTGTCATAGGTGTGGGAAAAGGAAATCGTCCCGATGTCACCCGCAGCAAACGCCGTCGCAGGCATTATGGATAATGCCGTGACCGCAGCCATTACAAAAGCCGCAGCCTTTTTGAACAATTTAGGGATTTTCATAGTTACCTCCTGTAATTTGGATTGAATATTTTGCCTTACTGACCGAAAAAAGCTGCCCGTTATGGACAGCCTAAAGTATTTCTTTTCTCGGATAGTTACTGGCAGTAGTTAGGGGGTGAGGTGTGGAGAGGGGGAAGCCGAAATAATGGCTATCCACTCAAATGGGCAGACCTCGCCCTCGATGTGTGGCTATCTCTCGTGAGCCTTGTTCCGCTGCAAGTGTCGGTTATAAAACTCCAACGCCTTGACAACAAAATCCGTTTCCTGCCCTCTGGGAACAGTCTTGGGAATGAGCTTGGTTATCCTCTCGTCACGGAAAGCAGGTTTTTCCTTCTGGTTGGGCTTTTCTTCCTCCATAATGGACTGGATAACCTCGGAAGTAAGCTTGCCGTCTTGGTTATACTTCTTCATTTTGATAGCCTGTGCCAATGACGGGGTAGCATCGTTGTACTCCATTGCTTCAAGCAGGGTGTATTGCTGTTCCTCGGTCAGATAAGAAACCTCAACCGCAGGACGAAAAGCAATCTGCCTTTCATCTACCATTTGCAGGATTTCGGGAACAAGCTCCGTTAGACGGATATACCTCTGAATTTGATTGCGGCTTTCTCCAACCTTTTCGGCAAGTTCAGCATCACTCCTCAACTTTGTCCCCATTGGGGACGAAGTTAAATCACTTCTTTCACCTTGTCGTTTCATAGCTTCCAACCGCATTTTATACGCAAAGGCTTTTTC
>ENA-OPNV01000791-OPNV01000791.1-human-gut-metagenome-genome-assembly--contig:-NODE-791-length-16666-cov-1.784179_pt1 | contig 16666 bp, 7 predicted proteins | sample MGYA00241542_ERZ501781 | MGnify/ENA primary metagenome ERZ501781 (study PRJEB25962, sample SAMEA2042609) | human gut metagenome | biome: human gut; feature: human-associated habitat; material: faeces...
TTCCAAATCGTATGCCGCGGGTTTCAAATCGTGCACATTAACCACCCACAAACGGCGGGCATTGCAATCGTATGCCTGTTTCATTTCACTATAAATCAATCCCGGCTGGGTAGTGCATAACCACATATAGTCATGCGGACGCCCCCAATAACTGAGATGATAATACACTCCGGCACCTCCGTTACGCTTTTGCTGTTCCTTGTCACTTAAACGGGTCATATAGCCATAGTTGTCATCACACCATATCAAAGTGATGTCTTCCGGCAGTTGCAAGCCATTCTCCATTATTTGAAGCACTTCTTTATAGGGGACAAAAGCCTGGGGAATTTTCTCCACATCTTTATCTACATACTTCGATAATAACTTGCGCTGGTCGTCAATAACCTGTTGCAGTGCATCGGTCTTTTCCTGAAGGGTCTTGACCCCTTCCATTCCACTGTCGTGAATACCTCGCATACCCATGGTGTAGAAATTTTCATAAGGTCCAGCCTCTTTCAGCCGTTCTATCCAATAGGATTGTACCCCTTCACGGTTTGTTATGTAATTATAGTCACCCCGTTCATTGACTTTCCATTCACCTACATTATTGCGCATCATTGGCTCGCAATGCGAAGTACCGATGAGAATGCCGCAACTGTCAGCTGCTTCTTTAGCTCCCGGCACAAAGTAGAACGGAGTCGTAATTCCATGCATTCCCGGCCAAATAGCATTGGCACGAAGGCGCATCAGCAATTTGAAGATTTCTTTATAAGTACGTGCACCAATACGTCCTTTTATATCAGACGGTTCAAAGTTTTTCCAGCTCCAAGGCTGCAAGCTCCAGTCTTCATCATTTAAAAAGATTCCACGATACTCTACCGATGGACTCTGAAAAGTAGAATAATCAGCCGGAAGGGTCAATCGCTCTTTTCTCATCGGTGTCACATCTCCCCACCATACCCATGGAGACACTCCTGCCAAGCGGGAAAGTTCAAGTATGCCGTAAGCAGTTCCCCGACCGTCACTTCCTACAACCAACAACTGATTTTCTCTTATCTTTATAAAAAAAGCGTCTTTTCTGGCAACAATACTATCCACCGGGATTCCGTCTTTACGGAGATCTCTTAGGATAGACTTGTTTTTATCCAACTGAATAATATTAATAACCGCCGTTCCGAAAAGAGTTTTTTGAGGTAATACCCCCGTCACCTGTTGCATGTCACCCTTAAACATATCCAGTGCTACCGTCACTACTGGAGAAACAGATCCAGGCAAGGAATAAGTAATAGGACGTTTACCATTATACCAAACAAATTCTTTATTGGCAACAACCTCTCTTGTACTAGCTGCACAAATCACTACAATATGCACAAACAAAGCTACACTGGTTATAGCCATAATCAATAATCGACTTTCCCTTTTTAATTTCACATTCATCAGTTATTCTACTTTAATTGATTTTTTTAATAACGAGGATGCCATATATCATAACATCCCCGTCCTAAACACATCTCAATACTATCTAATCACCTTACTAATACCCTGGATTCTGATCTTCAGCACTCATCAACTCATTCGCATCAATCGCCGCCTGAGGAATAGGACGAAGTAATTTCTTTCCAATCATTTGTGCGGCCCGCCCTTTTATCTGAGGATTATATAAATCATTATACTCCACCAATTTCTGTGTACGTCTTAAATCAATCCATCGAGATCCCTGTCCAAATAACTCACAAGCACGTTCTTTTAAAATAACATCCACATTTATTTCAGTTACCGCATCAAGCCGTGCACGTCGGCGCACTTCATTCAAACGAAGCAAAGCATTTCCCTTATCACCAGCTTTTAAATAAGCCTCTGCTGCTACCAAATAAATCTCAGGAAGCGTAATAATATGTACATCACGATAATCTGTTTTATTAGAATAACTAGCAGTATTAGAATCATCAAATTTACGACAAGGAGCGCCCCCATAAGAATAGGTTACAAATTCCTCATAATCAATTTCTCCAGGCATATATTCTTGAGGATCCCGTGTATGATCAGACATCGGTAGTATCCATGTATTTTTACGATTTTCAGGATCAAGAGCTTTCCATGCATCGATATCTTCTTCTGTTTCATACCATGCCGGATAGTAACGTTTCAAAGGAATTCCTATAAAAGTTCCACCATTCTTATACCAATCCCAATACCAATAAGCGGATGCAGTAACAATATCAGGTAACTCCTTCATAAACGTTACCCCATAGCGTATATCGCCTTTTTCAAAACACTGCAAAGCATGTAAAGTCGCAATAAAAGCAGAAGTACTCCCCTTTCCATGATCTTCTTGCCCCCCCATATGATTACAATAAAAGGAACTCCACGGATGCCCACCACTGACTGTATTAGCAGCCGTAGCATAGTCATATTCCACATCCCAAATAAATTCTTCGTTATCATCTCCACTACAATCCGCTCTCCAAAGATCCTCGAAAGGAGTAACCAAAGCACGATTAGCTATCACGTCATCTGCTACTTGGGCTGCTTTGGCAAAGTAATCTTTTTTATCTAAATCCCAAGCTGCTGCTAAATAAGTTTTAGCTAATAACGCACGAGCCGATTCAATACTTATACGACCACCCCCATCCAAAGCGGTAGACTTTTCCATAGCTCCGGCAGCTATTACATTCTCCAATTCCTCAATAATATAAGTGTAAACATCAACCACCGAAGATTTAGGATATCCGGTTTGAACATCAGCCACATAATCTTTCATCAAAGGTACCCCCCCGAAAGTATTTACCAATATATAGTAATAATTCGCCGCCAATACTCGTGCCTCATCCACACGCCTGCTACGCAAATTCTCATCAATAACTGCATCCGCCGCATAATGTTTTATAGCATAAGCCGCACGGATACCTTTATAACATGCCGTATAAAGCTCTTTCATCACACTGTTTTCAGGATTTAAAGTTTCATATTCATGCAACTCATCATTGATATAATTACGCCCATCAGCATACATATCCGTACCTGCATTAAAATAAGTAGTATAACTGGATACTGCATAAACATCTCGTAAAGTACTATAAGCATTTGATACCAAAGATTCAAAACCTGTCTTAGTCGAGAAATATTCTTTGTCCGTTACATTTGACTTATTATCTGTAGTCAGAAAATCTTCACAACTTGTAGTCAAAACAAAGCCAACCAATATGACTGCCGTATATATATATTTTTTCATACCATTTACCTTTCCTTTGAAATTAAAACTTAATATTCGCACCTATCTGATAAGTTACCGATGCAGGACCACCATCAGTTAATTTAGCATTTGCCCATTCAGGATCAAATCCATCATAATCCGTAAAACAAAATGGATTAAGCACATTGATATAAAGACGCAAATGCTGTAATCCTGCTTTAGTAATCCACTTCTTAGGGAAAGTATATCCCAAACAGATATTTTTTACCTTTACAAAAGAAGTCTTCTGATACTGAAAGCCTTCTCCCTTCGCGCTACCTTTATCAGAAAAATATCCACCTGCCGAAGTATCGGAATTATTCGGATAAGGATATTCACCGTAATGAGTTTCAGTGGCATATACAATATCACCGGTAGTATGGTCAATAACAGGCGCCCCTTTAGGAATATAAAAATCCATTGCCATATGTTGGTTACCACGATCAGACCATTTCATATATTTATCATGGAAATAACTACGAGCCCATTGTCCTTGTTTAGTATAAATCATTACTGAGAAATCGAAACCTTTATAATACATATTTGAACTTAAACTTCCCACCCATTTAGGATCTGTACAACCATATATTCGCTTATCTTCATCCGTAATCTTGCCATCATTATTCCAATCATTCACAGCTATCTGACCTTCATACCACTTATATTTCGAACCATACTTTGCATACAATTCTTGCAAAGTATAATGAATATCCCCATCTTTAGTGTGCATCGTTACCCCTTTATCAGTTATCACATCAGTATGAATATAGTCACGCAATACATTTAACGGCTCACCAATAAAGCGATTGGATGCAATTTCATCCACTTTCCCATTACTAAGTTCCAATATTTTATTCCAGTTACGAGAATAATTCACACTTAAATCCCATATAAAATCTTTACTCCGAATAATGCCAAACTGCATTCCTAATTCAATTCCGGTATTACGAACTGAACCGACATTAAAAGTAGCTTTTGTTTCACCTGTTTCAACAGGAACAATCCTATCCATAATCTGCCCATCAGACAAACGATGATAAAAATCGGCTGTCAGATTAATACGATTACTCAATACACTAAAATCCAATCCTAAATCAAACTCTTTTACCTTTTCCCAAATGAGTCCCGTATTAACAAGCCCATTAGGGTAATATCCTTGTATTTCCGATCCTCCCAATACCACATAACTAGGTCCTGAAGCTGTAGCTATTGTCACATAATCATCCACATTGTTGTTACCGGTAACTCCATAAGACAAACGCAATTTCAAATTATCCAACCAATGAGTACCTTTTAAAAAGCTTTCTTCTGACATACGCCATGCCAAAGCAACGGAAGGAAACCATCCCCAACGGTTACCTTCTGCAAAGCGTGAAGAACCATCAGCACGTGCTGTAGCTGTCGCCATATACTTACCTTTATATGAATAATTCAAACGAAGAGCTCCTGAGACCAAAGTAGATGCTGTATAGGAAGAAGCTATCTCCTTATCACCGGAAGCCTTATCCAAGGCATGAAAAGAAAGCATATCATCCGAAATACCAAAGCCTTTCAATCTATAAATTTCTTTATCAGAACGATATATGGAGAATAAACCCATCGCGCCAAACGTATGATCACCTATTGTTTTATTAAAATCAAGCTGATTATCCCAAGTCCAGTCCATACGGTCTGTCGTCTCAACCTCTGCAGAGTTCGTTCCGTTCACCTGATAATAATTGGAACCTAGCGGATTACGGTCATTCACTCCAGTAGCATTAAACTTTCCTTGACGCCCATGATACAAGTTAGGTGAAAAAGTAGTCGCAAATTTTAATCCATCCATTATATTAGTACGCAAATATACATTGCCAAAGACATGAAATTTGCGAGTTTGATTAGTATAGTTTTCATCCTCTAAATCATTCAGTGGGCTAACAGTAGAAGTGAATTGTCCGGTAGACCCAAAAGCATCCTTTGACCCTGGATTATTGATAATGTTACCATTTTCATCATAAGGTGCAACAAAAGGATTGAAATAAAAAGCGTTTTCATACGGACAATAAGTTCCATCGGTACTAAAATCATCTTGCACCGTATAAGCCATATTCACAGATAATCCAGCTTCAAATACTTTGGAAATTTTTCCATCAAAAGCACCTTTGATATTGAAACGGGAATAATCATTATGTTTGAACACATTTTCTTCCCCTTGATAACCAACTCCTAACCGATAATTAATTTTTTCTGTGGCTCCGTTGGCACTGATATAATGATTCTGCTGATTACCTGTCCGAGTTACGAGGTCTGTCCAGTCATAACCATCTGTTCCCGACATCATCATCTCATAAATTTGGGAATCACGATAGTTTGTACCACCATCACGTTTCAGAAACGTAGTTTCCAAATCAGATTGTTTAATTTCATAATGAGGAATACCGTTCGCATCTACTCCTTTACGACTAGAACCATCAAAGACATCTGATGTTAAAAGAGTATGACGTGCAAAACGATAATCTATAAATTCTTGAGCATTCATAAAATCAGGCATACGGGCAACCTTACGTATCCCATAATATCCATCATACGAAATAGAAACATGTTGAGGTTTTCCTGCCCCCCTCGCACCTTTGGTTGTAATCATAATCACACCAGCAGAAGCACGTGAGCCATAGATAGCAGTAGACGAGGCATCTTTCAAGACGTCTACCCGCTCAATATCCTCGGGATTCAAAAAATCCATAGACGAGCACACAATACCATCAATTACATAAAGAGGAGCAGCCTGTTTATTTATAGATGCCTGTCCACGTATCTGAATATTAAATCCGCCACCCGCACGGCTATTGGATTGAGTGATATTTACTCCCGGAACCGCACCTTGTAATGCATCTTCCAAACGGGTAGTACCTCTAGCAGCGAGTTTTTCAGAAGATATAGAACCTACAGAACCTGTCAAATCTGATTTCTTCATGGTACCATAACCTACCACCACTACTTCATCCAATACTTCGGTATCATCCATTAAAGTCAGACTGAAAGAAGTCTGCCCTTTAACTGGGATTTCCAAAGTCTTGTATCCAACAAAACTTACCTGAATCGTCCCATTGGTAGGGACATCAGAAAGAATAAAGTTCCCATCAATATCTGTTATAGTCCCATTAGCGGTTCCTTTCACCACCACACTGGCACCAATAACAACCTCACCATTTGCATCTATTACGGTTCCTTTAATCTTACTAGGCTGCTGGTACGCAGAAACCAGTAACGATTCATTTACCGCATAAGCAACATGACTTCCTGAAAGAAAAGCTGCACAAATAAAAACCGCAAGAAGCGATTTTCTGTTTCCATAAAAATTAGATTTCATTAGCCAACCTTTTTAAATTAGACATTAAAGTTTTAATGCCACAAAAGTAATCAGCTATTCATTTTACAGAGATGAAGCATCTCCCGATAAGGTTGAAGCATGTTTTCTCCACCTTTTAGGAACATATTTCAACCTTGTCCACCTTGGCATGTTCAAGCGTTTTTGCCCGATTTCATCGAATATTCTGTAGGCTGCATACCAAATTCCTTCTTAAAACAGATAGAAAAATACTTGGGATCATTAAACCCGACCTTATAAGCCAGTTCGGAAATGCGGAAATTCGGATTTTCATCCATCATCCTGCAAGCCGCCTTCAGACGGATACTACGTACAAAGCCAGTTGTATTCAATCCCGTCAAAGATTTCAATTTCTTATGCAACGTTGTACGACTGGTTGCCATCTCATCTACAAACTGCGGAACATCAAAATCGGGATCATCCAAATGACGGTTCACACAGGCGACAGCATCCTGCAAAAACTTTTCTTCATCCGAAGGTATGTTCGTAAAGAACTGCAATTTTAGATGATGCACCTTGTCCGTCTCACCTTCCTGCAAAAACCTACGATTACGCAATAACAGCCTCCGACGAATCTCCCACCATATCAATACCATAAACAGTATAGCCAATAATACATAAATAAAATAAGCCCACCAAGTAGCCCAGAAAGGTGGTTCAATAATAATTTCCATTTCTCTCACGTCACCCCAATCACCATTCTCATTCGTTGCCCGTAGCTGAAACACGTACTCCCCTGCAGGCAATTTGGAATAATAGGCAGTCCGGCTGGAAGCGTCCACATAATGCCAATCAGCATCAAAGCCTTGCAACCTGTACGCATATTTATTTTGCTGGGGACGATTATAAGTCAGCGATGCAAAACAAATGGTAAAATGGGAATATGAGGCAGGAATAACTAATCTGTCTGTAAAATCGGAAGTAAAAGGAGTTATCTCCTTTCTTTTCTTATCCGACATCTGTTCCAATGGTCTTCCATCCACCAAGATATCAGTTATGCATAAAGAAATATCAGCATGTTTCTCTTCCACCACTTCCGAGTTGAAAGTCACAATTCCCCTGCTGCATCCAAAATAGAAGGTACCATCACGATAGAAAGAAGCATTTTGATTAAAGAAATTATCCGCCAACCCATCGGCAACTGTAAAGATACGTACCCTGCCCTTTTCCTTTCCGGATATGGTTAGCTTTGCCAGCCCTTGATTGGTGCCCAACCACAGATTACCACTATTATCTTCCTGCATACTGCCAACCATATCTCCGGGCAAATTAAACTCCTTATGAACAGACTTGAAACAATCATTTTGCACATCATATAAACAAAGTCCGCTGCCCTCTGTCCCGACCCAAATCCGTCCGCTTCTATCCAACAAAAAACAAAGAGGAGTATTAACCGACAGCAAACCATTCTCCATACAATAGTTCTTACACTGCAACGATTCCGGACGTTCCATATCCCCTGTAACATGAACAATACCATTATTGTTGGTTGCCAACCATAATGAGCCGTCATTATCCTCAACCATCGTGGTCATCTCCCGGCCAAGCAATTCGTCTGCTCTGGACAAACGATTGAAACAATACTCACGCCCGTCCCGGTAACGCACTCCAAGTCCTTTATAGGTACACAACCAGCGGTTTCCCTTACGGTCCTCGTGAACTAAATACACTAAATCATGAGGAACAAAACTGCAATTCGAGGTCTTATACTGATGTATTATTTGTCCGTCACGACAAACTATCATCCCCTCGTCATGCACAGCAAGCAACACCTCACGGGTTAACGGGCTATAAGAAATATGATAAGGACGTTTCGAAGGAAACAATGTCACTTTTTTATCTCCATGCTGATAATCCAATCCATAGCCCATACCTATCCAAAGAGCTCCATTTTCTTCCACATACAATGTAGAAATCAAATCTGTAAAAGATTTATCGTTGCCACGAGGATAAATTACATTAAAGGAACGTTTCCTAGTATCGACATGAAAGACACCAGCCCCTTTAGTACCGATCCACATTAATCCGCTTCGATCCCTAAAGACTGTGTTCACCTCGCGGACAGGAAGATAATGTGTAGAGCCAGATTCTTGATAATTGATAAACTTTCCCTCATCAGCCAGTTCCATCACACTAACACCCTCTCTAGTACCCAACCATAACGAACGTGTCTGTAAATCTTCATGAATCGAATAAATATAATCAGACGGCAAAGAAGAAACATTTCGGGCATCATGTCTATAACCTTCAAAAGAAACCGTTTTCCTATCGGATGAAAAATGGGCCTTATACAGCCCGGACCCACTAGTTCCTATCCACATCACCCCTCTAGAGTCCTGAAACAAAGCCAAAACAGAGTTCTCTTCATCTAAAGGCGGATAGTGCAAAAATGTATTTTCCTTTATGCAATAACGATAAAGCCCATCCTTCCAGGTACCTATCAACAAATCACCATTTACATCCTCAAACAAAGTTTGAATATTCACAGATTCGGGTACGTCCCCTCTACAATTCTTCCGAGTCATCAAAGCCAATGTATCCTGCATTTCATCATAATAAGCCATTCCACGGATGTACCCCAGATAAACCCGGTTCTCTTTTGTTACATGAATTTCATTCAGCCGTTGTTTGCTGACTCCATCCAGTTGCAATTTTTTCATCTTCCCTGTCCGTTTATCAAGCATACAGAGTCCCTCGTGAGTCCCAATCCAAAGCCGGTGAGAATAATCTTCTTCCACACAAAGCACATTATTATTAACCAGAAGACCAGGGGTATAAAGATTTGATTTATAGGTACGTACCTCGTAACCATCATAACGAAACAATCCATAGAAAGTAGGAATCCAAATATATCCGTCACGGTCCTGATACACTTGGTGAACCATGCTATTCGGTAATCCTTCAGGAGTGGAAAACTGTTTGAACTCTAGATCGTCCCAACAGACATGAGCTCTCCCCTGAAATATTAATCCACTCATTATCAGAATCATGAATACTAGTCTAAATGTTTTCATTCTATTTTCTATTAGATTTCATTTAGCAAACTTACAAAAACCTAAGAATTAAATAAAGTTTTCAGAATAAAGAATCATGTATAACCCTATACTATGAGATTACTCCTAATATATAATTTCCCAAGAACCACCAATAGAACTCAGATAAAAAGGCAGTCGGTTCAGTATGAACCAACTGCCTTTACAAACTTTAAAACCATCTCTGTCTTATAAACAGAAATAGTATGAAAAAGGAAGACTTATCTTCACCCAGTAAAAATAGATAAAGAATAGAAAACAAAACAAATTAAAAAATAGATTTCAAAAGCCTTCCATCTTTTCCTCCAATTCCTCCTCCGTATCCACAAGCAGTTTATTTCCCTTCTTTTATCCAAATCTTTAAAATAGGTTTCCACCACTTTATAAAGATCAAAATGACAAGTTGATCCGGCAGCCATATCCAATGAGTCCACGATCCTTTCCACTGCCTGATGAATTTTATCCACATCAATCAAATGCAGTTCATTGCTATGAATAAAATATTTTTCCATAATCATTATTTTTTCTGTTTGTACTATCATTAGAACAGTCGAACTATGGAGAATGTTTTAAAAACGAAAGCTGCTCTTATTTACATGTCTTGAACCGAAATGGCAGACACAATCCTTACATCAAAAATCCCCCCAGCTATACAACCATTCTTTGCCTGAAATTTCACTGTTACATTTTTTCTTGCTTTTATATATTCAGCAGGAATATGAATATAACATCTATACAGTCCTTTTCCTTCTTTACAAGGTTTAGACAAATCAATAGTATCTATCCATTTACCATCAATCAAAACATCAAAAATACGATTACCCGAATCACTTCCCAAAAGCTGTAAGCAAACAGACTGTTCCATCTCTTTCCGAACTTTCATTTCATACATAAAATATCCACCTTTAGAAGCATCCCGCCAATTCTCACCAGCTGTAGAATTTACTGCCTCCATTTTATGCATTTTCTCAGATTCAGCATCTGCAATAATGACCCTGTCTACAGTTCTTTTATTCAAGTTATCCTCTTCTTGCTTAAATTGCTCCGATTTCTTCAGCTCGGCCAAATAGTTCTCTTTCTTATCATAATGCCGAAAATATACGGCATAGCGGCTCCAGTGAATAGTATTAAAAGGAACCAGCTCTACAGGCTTGGATACTACATTATCCTTACTACACAAAAAAGCCAGCTTCTCTCCTTTTTTCCGGATAACAGCAGCCGGTATTTTCCGGATATCCCCTATAAAAGCCGGCACATCTATCACTGGATAATCTTTCATAGCAACAGTAGAACGTGCAGATCTGAAATCATCTTTCGATAAATGCTCGTCACTAATTCTAGCTGCCAAAACAATAGGCCCATATTTCAAAGCAAGATAATGAGTCGCCTCATTCAAAGGCACTATTTCCAATTTCATAGGTAGCTCTATCCGTACTTTATCTCCATCTTTCCACTGCCTGTTTATTGAAACATATCCATCCACACCAGCCTTTATTTTCTCTCTCTTACCATTTACAATTACATTGAGTGACGAACTTCCCACCCAATAAGGACAACGTATCTTTAAATTAAAAACAGCCTCTCCGGAAACAGTAAGACTAGTAACACCTTCATCAGGAAAAGCAGTTTCCTGATGAATACTGATTCCTTTATCCCATGTAACTACCGATGGTATAAACATATTTACATACAAGGCATCATCTGTATGAGCATAAATCATTTGCCCAAACTTTGCTGTTTGCTCAAACCCCGTCCCGGTACAACACCAAAAAGAATCATATTTAGTTCCATAAATTTTATAGTGTCCCGGTTTCATGGAAGTATAATACACACACATACCCTGATCAGGATCATAGTTGGCCAAAATATGATTAAATAAGACTTTCTCATAATAATCCACTTTCTCCACCTCGGCATAATCACAATATAAACTCTCTGTCAGACGAAGCATATTAACCGAATTACAAGATTCAGGTCCCCCGTTCAATTCTATTCGATGCTCGAATTCCTCAGGAGCAAAGAAATGTTCTCCTGTACTGTTACCTCCCATCACCCAAGTATGTTTTCTCACTACTGTATCCCAAAAGAAACGGGCAGCTGTGGTAAAACGTTCATTACTATCATAACGATAAACAGATTCGAAACCTGTAAATTTAGGAATCTGGGTATTAGCATGCCAACCCTCCAATATATCCTTTCCTTCAGACATGGGAACCCACATATCCTCATCGTTGAGTCTTTGTGCCCACTTAAGATACTTCTCCTCACCCGTTATCTGATAAACATCTATAAAAGACTCATTGATAGAGCCATGCTCGCACACCAACAATTTTTGAAGGTCATCATGTGATAACTTGTCAATAACTGAATAGCCGAACCAGTCTGCCATCTTTACCAATATTTCTTTTGCCTGTAATAAATCACATCGCATATAAACCTGATAAAGCCCCAACATGATCTTGTTCATGACATACACAGGTTCCCAGCATTTGTCATAAGGAGTCTCAATAAAAGGATTAGAAGTCTTGAAATTTCCATCCAGCACATTCTCGAAAATAGCTCTACCGCAAATAGTAGGTAACAAATATCCATCACCTCCAGCTTGCTGGCAAAGAGATAACTCCTCCAAGATATAGCTTAATCTACTTAGAATTGCAGTATCTCCCGTAGAATCATACATCATAGAAATTCCAGACAGATAAAACCCCATAATATGTCCCGGTAAAGGTCCATGCCCGTTCATATACTCAGATTCCCAAAAAGGATAGGGTTGTGCCTTAGGTGTCAAACCTGCTTCTCTCCGAAACCAAGACAGCAAACGGTCAGGTTCCAAAGAAAGCATATAGGCGTGGTTCAGGTCCATGATATGTTTAAAATCACTATCCAGTAAACGGACTTCTTTTAAAGAGAACAAAGAAATTTTATCTCCATTCACCGGCTCCACCTTTACCTTGTTTTCTTGTGCGTATACACCGGAAAAGACCAATAAGGTATATAGAAAAAGAAATATTTTCTTCATATTTAATGTGCTTTTTGATTTATATAATGAGCGATAAAAGGATGTCTATTCTTCCATTTGACCTCCATATTCGAAAGAAACCAAGTTTTACCAAAGTCATCATTCCCTTGATAAAATAAATATGTTTTTCCTTTCCTTGTTTTAAAGAGATGAGGATGTCCGGACTCACAGCAATTCCATGTTCCAGGATCACCATTCATCAGAAAGGGTTTATTAGAAAGTTTTGTCCAATGAATACCATCACTACTTTTAGCAACTCCAATCTGCTGAGGACGATTATTATAGGCCCCGGCATAAAACATAAACATCTCATCTCCCATCTGCACAACAGATGCTCCTTCGACACACTTCTCTTCCCAAGGATATTCGGGAACAAGCACCGGATGATTCACCGGACTCTTCCATGCCTGTTTCGAAAAATCCGTATGTGCAGGTGCCATTGCAACTCCTATAATTTGGGTAGAATAATCAGGAGTACGAGTTGCATAATATAAATAATACCGATCCTTTAAAAAAACGACCTCCGCATCGATGGCACGCCCGCAGTTCCACTCCCCTTCCGGAGAAAAAATAGGATTTGTAGCATTACGTACAAAATGGATCCCATCTTCAGACCATGCATGACAAATAGCATCTTTAGCACCATTACCATACGTCTGATAGAATAGATGAACCGTATCATTTCTTACCAAAGCACCCGGAGCACATAACCCTTTAGACTCATAAGCTGTTTGAGGTATGATTTCTCCAATACGATGCCAATCTTTCAGATTCTTGCTCCCGGCAATGCCTATTCCCCAACCTTGCGCTTCCGCGTTTCCATTCTGCTTTGGAGGAATAGAATAATACATCAGATATTTACCTTGGAACTCCACTACATGAGGATCTTTAGAAAAAGGCATTCCAATACGGCTTGTATCTCCATACATCATCTGTTTTTGGGCTAAAGAACAAAACACGCATATACACATCAATCCGGTGGTCATAATATAGCGTTTCATAGGCCTATTTTTTTTGCTTCTGCATTCTGCAACCAAACACACCTCCAGCAATCATACCGGGCAAAGCCTGTATCTTAACAGTTACATGACTTTTCCCCCGAGTTAAATCAACAGGAATAGGATACACTTTATCAATCCATGCACTAAAAGTTTCCACCCGTAATTTTTGCTCCCCTATCTTTTCATGCTCGGCAAATATCTCGAATTCACGATTTCCTCCATCTGTACTGCTATAAGTCAAAACCAATTCCATCGGTTGAACCGGATCTACTCTCAGGGTATACGAAAACCATCCACCATCCGAGGCATCACGCCATGTATTTGGTCCTCCCGTATGAGTATTCTCACCTTTCAACTGATGCGCAGTTTCCGAACTTTCTTTACCGATAAAAACTTTATCCGTAATACGGGCACGTTCTTTTAGCTGATCTTTCAATATATTTTCATCGGAAGGAAGCCACACAGCCATTTCACCATTTCCTCTATGAGACCGTGCATAATAAGGAATAAGCAGGATAGAATCTGTCACAGACTTTATTTCCTTAAAATCATTCTCGGCAATAATGCGTTCTGTGGTTCCTTTCAATATCTCCACACCTCCCAACATAGAAGCAGGAGCAGCCTCAAAAGCCGTTTCCGGTTTCAGCACATAATTCAATACAGTCCCTCCATTGTCAGCAAACTCTGCACAATAAACTATCGGGCCACGCTCTACGGCAAGATGATTCACATCCGCAGCAACCTTATCATTTGCTGAAACCTTGTGGACATCCATCGGAAGACTTAGTTCAATTGTATCCCCCCGTTTCCAACTACCGGATAAAACGGCATATCCTTTCTCCATTACAAAATCCCGGGGTTTTCCATTGATTGTAATTTTTACGGCTCTTTTATCATGCCTGGTATAAGTATAAAGATCGGAAGGTACAGGCTGACTATTTACCCATCCCGGAATACGCAACATAACAGCAAAATCTTCCGGGGTTTCCGGAGTCAATATCAACTTTATCTTTCCATTCCACGGATAATCCGTCTGTTGTTCCACCTGTACATGCTTTCCATTCTTTAGAACTACATCAGCATGATTGGCACCATACAGATTCACATAAAATCCTTTGGAAGAAGTGGCATACACATACCCTGGCACCGAAGGAATAAAACGAGCTAGATTAGAAGGGCAGCAAGAACAATCAAACCATTCGCTACGCTCTGAGCCATTTTCATCGCAAGAGAGGACATTTGGATAAAAAAACTTCTTTCCATCCAAACTGATGCCACTCAACACCCCGTTATACAAAGAACGTTCCAGCACATCAATGTATTTGGCATCACCATGCAGCATGAACATGCGTAAATTCCACATGCAATTGGCAATAGAAGCACATGTTTCACAATAAGCTGTACTATTAGGCAACTCATAGTTTTTACCAAACGCTTCTCCATGACGAGTTGAACCAATAGCTCCGGTAATATACATCTTCTTCCCTACTACATTGTCCCATAATTTACCCACAGCATTTTCAAAATGCCGCTCGTTTTTCAAAGCGGCTATATCTGTCATAGCAGCATACATGTAGGTAGCCCGCACTGCATGGCCTACAGCCTCATCCTGAGCAATGACTGGCTTATGATCCTGCCAATAAGATCCGTTACGGAACTGATCCTCACTATTCCGATCATATTTGTCATACTTTCCACGAGCCTCCAAAAAGAATTGTGACAAATCCAAATAACGTTTATCTCCTGTCACCCTATAAAGTTTTACCAGCCCAATCTCCACTTCCTGATGCCCTGGCGCCGTATTCCTCCTGCCCAAACAGCTTGACCAATGCTTCGCGCCGGGCAGGCCATGTCTCTGGGGTGAGTCGCGCGATATCTATATTTTTCATTGCATGGACCTCTTTTCTCAATTTTATGCCTCTTGCTGTTCCTCCGGGATATAACTGCGAAATACAGGAACCAACATCAGTGCGTTGACATAGGCAATGCTGCCCGGGCCAAACAGCAGAAAAACACCTTCCAGTGATTCCACCCATTCTAGGTGGGCGTAAATCAGCCAAAATGGGATGAAATGCATGGCTGTCACAGCCACCACTGTCAGTGGGTGCTGGAGCAATAGCAGCAGGACATTGCGTATCAGTTGACGCAGAGTGCAGCGAAACTTTGCCAGCACCGGGAAGGTCAGGCCTGCAATGGCTGCGTACAGCACCAGCACCATGATACACAATCCATGGAACACTGGACTGCTCCCCAGTCTACCTGCCAACAGGTTGAAATCCACCACCAACGCATAACCGATCACAAGTAGCAACAGGGTCACAGGAAGCGACGATCTGATATTTTCCTTGAACGCATGGAAAAACATCGAAATAGTGCTGTTCCCTCTCTGACGCACTAGCTTCATTGCTGTGTAATACAGTGCCGAGGTCGAAGCGCCAATGGTGATGACCGGAAGACTGCACAGTAGCCATAAAAGGCTCAGTGCCACCAAATCAGAAACGCGCAGCAGCAGCTGAAACAATTTGCTGTCATAATCGAACAATCCACCCATACAGGTCGCCTCCCTGATGTATCAGTACTCTGTTTTGGGCATCCGCCACGAGAAATGGGGGCAGAACTCTCTCCAGTCCACTCCGGGGATCCCGTCCATCTGAGTCCGGGCATCCGGGGTCCGGCGCTGGATGTTCTTGTGGGGTGCCTTTCCATAGAACATGGTATCACAAAATGCGATCACATGTATCCAGTCCAACTTCTGATATTCGTGGGGGCCGTCACGCATGGCAAGGGCGTTTTTCCCGGCAGCACCCAGGAACTGGTACACCTCGTCGGCAGCACGCCAGGTGAGCTGGCTGCCGTAAGGGTTGGCCCATGTATCACTCAATCCTTCGGTAGTAATGACCGGACGGGGTGCGATACAGGCGCGCAAAAAATGCAGATCAAAAGGCAGATAATCTTCATCCCCTGTCTCACCAATAGATTCGGACTGCAACATTGCCACTGCATCCTGGAACTCTATTTGGGGCGCATTGCTGCGGG